>Ga0100385_1002095_pt1 | contig 19207 bp, 16 predicted proteins | sample CryGeymeta201509_FD_81543 | JGI IMG/M metagenome (GOLD analysis project Ga0100385, IMG submission 81543) | Groundwater microbial communities from Crystal Geyser aquifers in Utah, USA - Crystal Geyser metaG 2015-09 | ecosystem: Environmental > Aquatic > Deep subsurface > Groundwater | place: USA... | reverse complement strand
TAGTACTTAAAAGTAATGGACTTCCTCTTCTGGTACCGTATATAACATTAGGAGTATCTTTACATATAATTACTAATGCCCATGTTCCTTCTAATAATTTAATTGTTTCATTAATCGCATCTTCAACTAATAATTGTTTATTTTTATCTGGATTTCCATTTAATAATTTATGATAAATATCACATAATAAATTTACAATAACTTCACTATCTGTTTCAGAATAGAATTTATGATTCATATTATTTTTTAATTCTAAATAATTTTCTATAATTCCATTGTGGACTAATGCAAATTTATTATCATTTGATATATGTGGATGTGAATTTAAATCTGTTTTACCACCATGTGTAGCCCAACGTGTATGACCAATTCCTATATTACTATTTATTTCAGATTTAAATATTTCTTCTTCTAATTTATCTATAGCATTTATTTTTTCTGTTGATGCATATTTTATATTTATCAATTCATCATTTTTTAATAGACATATTCCAGCAGAATCATATCCTCTATTTTGAAGTTGTTTTAAACCATTTATTAAATATGTATTTACATCATTATCTTTATTAAAATTTTTTAATAAAACTGCTATTATTCCACACATTTTTAATATTTTTTTATTTTTTTAAATAATAAAATACATGTTTTGTCATAAAATTACACCTCCAGGAACAAATGATCCAAATACAATATATCTTAAAAAACGATAAAAGATATTTTTGATAATAAAAAAATAATCATGTTAAATAGACACCAATGTAGAATTTCCGCAGAAATTAATTATTAATAGATTCGTTAACAGATTAAAGACATACACAATGAATTAATAGATCAATATTAAAATCAATAAATATTTTTTGAATATATTTCATTAAATTATATTCAAAAACATTATTTTATCTTTATTTCTAATAAAGATAAAATTTTATTAGATATATTTATCTTTCTATTTTTAATGTTTTCTATTTACGGTAATCAAATGATTATTTTTAAGTTATTCTATATAAACATAAGATCCCATGAATCCTCCAGTAACTAATATTTTATTTTTTTAAACAAAAAAATAAAAAAATTATTTTTAGTTATTCTTAAAAATGAAAGCAATTGTAGGTTATACAGGATTTGTCGGATCAAATTTACTTTCCTCGTTTAAATTTGACAAATTTTATAATAGTAAAAATTTTGAAAATGCGATTGGATGTGATTTTGATGAATTATTTTTTGTTGGGTTACCAGCAGAAAAATGGAAAATAAATAAATATCCAGATATAGATGATTACAATATAAACAAAATAAAAAATATTCTAAATACAATTAGTGTAAAACGTTTTATTTTAATTTCAACAATTGATGTTTATGAAAATGTAAATAATGAATATGATGAAGATTATGATCCTAATTTTACTATAAATCATAAATATGGAACTAATCGCTATTTATTTGAAAATTATATCAAAAATAAATTTCCAAATTATCATATTATTAGATTACCAGCAATTTTTGGACTTGGTATTAAAAAAAATATTATATATGATTTAATTAACAATAATCAAATAGAAAATATACCACTTAATTCTAAATTTCAATGGTATTCTCTTACTTGGATTAAAGATGATATTAGAGATATTATAAATAAAAATATAAAACTAATTAATTTATTTCCTGAACCACTTGAAACACAAAAAATAATAAATTTATTTAGATATGAACCAAATAAATTTACTAATGATAAAGTAATTTTTTATAATACAAGGAGTAAATATTTTTTGACAGGGTATAATAAAACAAATGAAGAATCTTTAGAGGAAATTAAAAAATTTATTGATTTTTCAAAAATTAATAAACAGCGTTTACGCGTTTCTAATATATTTCCAAAAGAAATATCACAATTTCAATTTGCAAATATTTTAAAATTATTTGGAATTGAACAAATTCAAATAGCACCAACAATTTTAAATTCTGGGTCATGGAATATAACAAATATTGATTATTCAATATTAAATGGTTTAAAAATAACTTCCATGCAATCTATTTTATATGGGATAAATAACAATATTTTTAAAAATCCGAATGTTATTATGGAACATATTAAAATGATTATTGATCATTCTAATAAAAATAAAATTAATGCGTTAATTTTTGGATGTCCAAAAAATAGAAATAAAGATGAAACTGATGATATTAATATATTTATAAATTTCTTCAAAAAAATTGGAGATTATTGTATGGATAAGAATGTTATTATATATTTAGAACCAAATAATGTAAAATATACCAATTTTCTTAACACTGTAGAAGAAACTGGTAATATTGTAAAAAAAATAGATCATCCACACATAAAATTGATGATAGATATAGGACATTTAACAAAAAATGATTTATATAAAATACCTTTATATAAAGATATAATAGGAAATGTTGATATTTCAGTTATTGACTTGAAACCTTTTTTAAATGAAAATATAACAGAGTTACATAATGATTTTTCAAAAATATTGGAAAAAATATGTTATAATGACAATATAAATTTAGAAATGATATCAAATGGTGAAGATCTTGATGATCTTTCAAATTCTTTATATAATTTTATCAAAATTTATGGTAGATAAATGATCCAAAACATATTTTTCCCATTCAAATATTCCATAAATTTTTCCACAATTAACGCTTAAAATATTATCATTTATTTTTGTTAATATTACATTTCTAGAATCACTTCCAGAAATTTTTTTTGTTTTAAACGATAAAAAATAAGAGTCGTATTCAAAAGTATTATGGAAATCTGGAAAATAAAATTTTATTTTATTTTCCATTTTATTTTTTTTGTCCTCTATTTCATCTTTTTTTGGAGTGTAATTTTTTATATCGTTAAAATTATTTGAAACTGCAATTGGAGTATGTTCTACATCAGTTAATGTGTATATATTATCATATCTTGGATATAATGAACAAAAATCACCATCCACAATTGTTATTGCGCCAAAATCTTTATTTTTTTTATATAATAAAGATAACGTTATTTCATATAAATAATTTCCTATTGATAAATTTAATTGATTGTATGTACAATCTAATAATATTTTACATGAAAATTTATCATTAATTAATATTTTTTTATCAATATTTTTAATATCTTTAACTTCCGTATTAAATAAACAATTACATTTTATTAATTTGTTTTTGAATATTTGTTTTGCCTTTTCTGAATTTATTACTTTTTCTTCAACTTTAATCGGATAACCTTGTATATTTTTAAATATTGTGTTATTTTTATCATAAATAAAATCAAAATCTTCATGTCTAAATATAGATAAATATGTTTTATTGCATATAATGGAATTATTGGATATTGCATAATAATTATTATTTATTTCCTCTATACATTCTGGGTAACTATCTTTAAATTTATCATAATATTTTTGGCATAAATTTCTAGTTTCATAATCTCTACTATAATGAAATCCTAAATGTAATCTATTTTGATTGAAATATGAAGATTTTGAAAATAAATCATTTTCTTTATCAAGTATTAATACTTTAAATTTTTCTTGTAAAATACTTGCGATATGACATCCATACCATCCAGCACCAACAATTATAATATCATAATTTGTACTCATTTTTTAAATAAAATTATAAAATTATTATAATTTTATTTAAAAAAATGAAGTTTTATATAATATCAACCGATTTATTAAAATTACCCCTAGATGGTACACATATTTTATCAAATAGAAAATTTGCCAAAGGATTTGAACAAAATGGATATGAAATAATTGAAATTTTAAACAATAATGATATCGATAAAATCGAAAACATTTATGGAAATTTTATAATTTTATCAAATTTTATGGATTTTAATAATAAATGGGATAATATTATTGATTTTGGAAAAAAATTTGATAATTTATTTTATATTTTATGGTGTTGGCATAATATTCCAAACCCACCATTTAAATATTGGGTATATACGTTTCAAGAATACAAAATAGAACCAACGATTGAAAAATTTAAACAAGAATATTTATTATTTAAAAAATTAGAAAAAGAAAATAAATTCATACCATATAGATTTTCAAGCTATGTAAATCCATGTTCAAATTATAAATATGAAAATAATAAAACACAAAAGATATACGATTTAGTATATATTGGCTGTAATTATGAAATGGAAATAATTGAAAAATTGAAAAAAACAGACTATAATTCATTCATTCATATATCTGGTGGTGGAAATAATGCAATAACAGGAAAAGAATTTGAAAAAATATATAAACAATCCAAGATATGTCTTGGATTTATGGCCGATGAAAATAATCAAAAAAATACAATAACCGAAAGAATATGGGAAGCATTTAGTTTTGGATGTATTGTTATTACAAATAGTAAATGTGCTGAAATTGCAACAAATGGAGCAGCAATTTATTATAAAAATTATGAAGATATTTTAGATAAAATAAATTTTTATTTAAATAATGAAGATAAACAATTAGAAAAAATAAATGAAGGATATAAAATATTTGAAGCATATGGAAATTATAAACATAATGCACATGAATTTATTCAAAAAATTATACCGTAAATATATTGATATTTTTTTTATTTTTGGGAGTAATTAATATTAAAATAAACTATTGGTTAAATAATATTTTAATTAAAATATTATTTAAAAATGAATAACAAACAAATATTTATATTTAGTCCATATCATTGTGCATCAACAACAGTTTCACATAATATAGGAAAAATTACATCACAAAAAAAAATATTAATATATGGGATGTAAAAAATAATGATTGTCAAAAATATAGTATATTTAAAACCCACGATAAAAAATTAAATTTAGATAGTTTTTCTGAAAATGATATTATTGTATTAATGTTTAGAAAACCAAGTAAAATTGGGATCGAAAAATGACATTTATAAATTATATTTGGATGTTTTGTCAATTTGTTTAATATAAATCTTGAACAGCTGTGTTGCATTCCAATAACAATAATTTCAACTTCAACTTTTTTAGTCATTTTTTACATATAAATTAATTTTAATTATTAAATATCACATATTATAAAATTATCATTTTTAATCAAATTATTATTTTCATCAAATGGTAAATATATATTTTCTAAATATACATTTACTTTCATATTAAAAAAATATTTAATGTTTGAATGTGTCAATTTGATAAATTTTTTGATTATTTCATCTTCATTGTCCTGAAGATTATTTTCAATATAAATAAGTAATTCATTATTAAATAATTTTTTATTTGAAATATAATAAATATTTTCATAACCTATCATTTTTTGTAAATTATTTTTTAAATTATCGATGTATTTCTCTTTTTCATGTTCTTTGACTATTGTCACAATATTAAATTTTTGTCTTGTTTTATAATGTATATCCTTATCATAATTAACTTTAAATTCTTCAATATTACTTTTTTCAACTTGTTGAAAAATTAAATTAGGTATCGGAGTATAACAATTATTATTTATTTGTATATATTGTCTATATATTAAATCCATCTCATATTGTATGAATGAATCAAAATTATTAGTAATAAAATTTATACATTTATTACTAAATATTAATCCTGCATTATTATTTGTTGAGCCATATTTACCATCAATTGAAATACTTGAATTTATTCTTGCGAAATTTTCATTAATATATTCATAACTATGACATCTATTTAATATTCTGTTATTATTTTTATATAACCAATTTGGACTTAACCAAAGTATATCATAATTTAAATTTAATGAATTTTTGATTAATAAATTTAAATGATAAATAAAATTATCATGTAATAAAGCGTCATCTTCAAAAATAATTATATTGTTATAATGTTTTGCACTATTTAATATTGAAATATGTGACATTTTACAACCTAAAGCACCTAAAATATATTTCCTTCTATTTTCTTTATTTTTAGATTTAATATATTCTTTATCAAATCCCAAAATATATTTTGAGTGATATTCTTCAATTAAATCATCAACAATCATATCACCATTTAAAAAATTTTCAATTTGCCCATCAATCTCTTCAATTGTATATTTTTTATTAAATTTAAGACAAATTCCTGAAAATCTTACATAATTAGTAATACCATGTTTTTTAAACTGAGTTTCTATATTTATTTTTCTGTCAGTTCGCGAATCTAAATTTATATAATAAATTTTATCGACAAAAATATTGATCCATATATTTCTAAAAATATCATTTATATTATTTAATTCGAATTTACATTTGATGTCAAAATCAAAATTAACTTTGATATTTTTTTTGTAATTTGGATTAATTAATAATTCATAAATATCTTTAACAATTATTTTATCATTGTTACACAATTCATTATTCATTCTTACCATTGTTGTATTAATACCAATATGTTGTACAATTGATTCTTCTAAACAAAAATATTTAAAATTATTCGCCATCATATAATTTGATATTTGAAAATCATAATCATATGCCCAATAATTGCATGATTCTTCTCCTGTAAATTTTAATTTTATTTTTTCATACAAATTAATAGAATAAAATTGTGATATTCCACCAACCATATTTTTGTACAATATATTTTTTCCATTAATAATTTCATGTCCAAATATTTTATGACATTCTGAATATGAATTGAATCCAGAAAAAATTGTATTTGTCATGTTCAATGATTTCGTAATTTCTTCTGATAATTTAAAATAATTCGGTTTTATAAATGAATCAGAATCTAATACTCCAAGAATTTCACAATTATTTTTTATTAATTCATGTCCAGTATAAAGTGTCATCGGATACATCGATCCTGGAACTTTTGTATTATTAGAACCGAAAATATTTTTATTTCTTTTAAATATCACAACTATTGATTTGACATTTAAATTTTTATATTCATCGAGTAATCTTTTATCATTACTACCGTCATCAACAAAACAAAATATTACAGATTTATAATTTACATTTTTTTTTAAACATTCTAAGAATATTTTTGTTATATAATATCTATTATAAGTTGGAATTACAATCCCAAAATAATATTTATTATCGGATAAATTAATATTATTTAAAGTTATACTTTCGATAAAATGATTATCTATGAGAATATTATTCTTAAGAAAACTTTCAACTATTATATCTATATTTTTTCGAATATTTTTAACTTTTAAATAATTTTCATTTCTTATTATATTGACTATATCATCATCAGAAAAATAATTACATTTTAATTTCGTCATAATTTTTTCATAAGTAATATGATTAAATAAATTTCCGATAAATACTTCAAGTAATTCTTTATTTGTGTGTTTTTCAAAATCAGTACTTTTAATTCCATTTGATTTATAATAAGTGATAATATCATTTAATATTTTGTAATCATTTAATTCTTCTTCTATTAAATTATCTGTTTTCCAATCATCACATCCTCTTGATTGATAATGATGATCAGCGACAAAATAAATTGTTTTATCTTGGAAATCAAAATTTTTAATACAGCAGTCAGAATAATTTAATCCATTATCATAAATATATAAATTTTTATTCTTAATATAATTATAATATAATTCATATTCAGACAATATACTTAAACATTTAACACCATTTTTCACACAATTTATAACACCATCAAGACAAACTTTCCAAAGTTCTTTTTTGTGTAATGTTTCAATTTCGTTGAACATATCATCTAAATATTTTTTATTAAATAACATCATATGGCATATTCCAGAATCATTTTCATCAATGTTTAAATTTGGAAGAATATAATTCATACATTTAATGTATGGAGTATGAATTTTTTTATCTCCAGTATTTCGCTTAAAAATTTTTGGGTTATTACCATCAAATAAATATATATTTTTTAGCAATAAAATATCGGAATCAAATATCAAAACATTATCATATTTAAATTTTTTAGCTTTAAATATATATAATTTTAATAATTGTTGATAATACCATCCCCATCTATAATTAGGTACATAATCTTTTATATATTCAATAACTTCTTTTTTTGAAAATGGATATTCACTTTCACTAATATGTTTTGCTTCACAATTATATTTTTCATAACTCACATAATGAAATTCATCAACATTAACCAAATATTTTTTATTATATTTTAAAAATTCTATATATCTGCATTTATCCTTTACATGTAATGTTGTGACAACATCATATTTTTTTTCCGTATTTAAATTATCATAATCTATAATATAAAATTTATAATTTAAAATGTGATCTTCTATATTATATTCTGGACCTTTTGACCCAAAAAATTTATGTGGAAATATATATTCGCAATTTTCTCTGAAATTATACATTTCATTTAAATAACAATTCATTAATGAAAATGATGAGTTAGCACATATTCTAATTTGAGATAAACACATCATATAAAATTGATCTTCATCATTTGTATATAATTCATTTGCACTAATAAAATTTATATTTAATTCCTTTAATTTTTCTTTTGCTTTATTAATATCATCACTAAATAATATAATTTGATATTTATCTAACTTATAATACGATAATGCTTTTTTATAATATTCTAATGGTGGAATTGGATGATAATCTTGTAAATTAACGTAATCAGTAAGTCTTATATGTATCATCATAATATCTTTTCCATATGATTTAAATTTATCATCTATTTAATTTATTTTATTATAATCAATATATAAATATTTTTTAATCTCATCCCGATTATTCCAAAAATATTTGTATGATTGAAAATAACCATTTATATTATAATTTTTTTCATTTTCTAAATTTATTTTATTATATTTATATTCTAGTTCATTATATGTTTCAAAATTATTTAATTCTTCATTGTTTAATTTTTCAAAATTTATTTTTGAAAAAATTTTATATTTTTTTGTATTTTTTCTTAATGTATTTTTATCCTTTAAATAATTAATAATATAATCTTCATCATAATAAAATAAAGGTGTTTTATTATATTCTTTTGATAGAGAAATTAAATTAAATATCATAAACAATTGATTTCCTAATCCACCTACAATTTTAGTATATAATAAATTTTTTGTTTGTTCTTTATTGATGTTTTTTTTATGATAATTTCGTCCTTCATTAATCCCAAAATTAATCCAATGTTTCCATGCATCTTCCTTAGTTAAAATTCCAGCATCAGATAAATCATTATAATTATTAATGTATGTAATGTGATCAAATAAATCATATTCGGTATTTTTTTTATCATAAATTCGTCCTTCATTTATTCCAAAATTAATCCAATGTTCCCATGCTTGTTCTTTTGTTTCAATTCCTGCATCAGATAAATCTTTATAATTTTTAATATATTCAGTATGATCAAAATTTTCCATTTTTAAATGTAAAAAAAAGAAAGAAAAAAAAAGAAAGAAAATAAGATGAATTATTTATTTCCAAAAAATTTTGATTTTGATATGTATAGAAATTTAAATAAAGATTTAAAATATTTAGATAATGTAACATTAAAAAAACATTATATAGAATATGGTCAATATGAAAATAGAATTTATAAATTAGATTTACCTGAAAATTTTGATGTTAATGAATATAAAGAATTAAATGGAGATTTATTTAATTTAGAAGCAAAACAACATTATATTAAATATGGACAATATGAAAATAGAATATATAAATTAGATTTACCTGAAAATTTTCCAAAAGATTTTGATGTTGATATATATAAAGAATTAAATGAAGATTTAAAATATTTTTCTAATATAGAAGCAAAACAACATTATATTGAATATGGTCAATATGAAAATAGAATATATTCAAATATTAAAATTGACAATATATTAAAAATTAAATTAAATGGTATTTTTGATCCATATTCAATAAAATATATCTTTAAATTATTATCAAAATATTATAAAAATATTATAATTGATAATATTTCCCCAGATATTACAATTTATAATCAAACTGATATTAATATTAATGATGATAAATCATTTAAAATATATTTCCCTAATTGTTTTATATATGATATACATTTTAATTATGATTTTTATTTAAATATATACCCTGAATTTAATGGCTGGTCATATGATGATATATTGAATTATTTTAAACAATTTGGATATAACGAAAAAAGAAAACATTTTTTTGGAAATTTAAATTTATTTAAATTTGATGCAATTATATGTGATGGTATTGAAACATTTAATCATTCAATTAAAAAAAGAATTATAACGCATAAAAATATAAATAAACTCAAAATTATTTTTGATGAATTTAATGAATTAAAAAATTACAATAACATAAACCATATTTTTATAATTCCATCAATAGGAAGAGAGTCTTTAATAAATTCTATAAATTCTATATTAGATCAAGATTATAAAAAATGGGAAATTATTATAATTTTTGATGATAAAAAAGATAAATATGAAAATTATAAATGTACATATAAAGATAATGATAAAATTACATTTTTAAATTTAGAAAATAATACTTTATTAAATAATATTGATGGTCATGGGCGCGCATCAGAAGTTAGAAATTTTGGATTAGAATATATAAAAAATAAAAATTATTCAAATGATGATTTTATATGTTTTTTAGATGATGATGATAGTATTTCATCTGATTATATATCTAAAATAAATGAAGAAATAAATAGAAATAATGTTGATTGTGTTATTTTTAGAATGAGCGATAATAATTATATAATTCCAAATATAAATTGTATTGATTTTTGTAAATGTGACGTTGGCATTAGTTTTGCATTTAGGTTTAAAATTTTAATAGAAGATAACATTTTATTTAAAAAAAATAGCATAACTGAAGATTTTGATATTTTAAATGAAATTAGGGAAAATAAATATAAAATTGTAATATCACCATATTGTAAATATTTTGTTAATAATTGTAACAAATATGATTCATTTAAATTTAATAGAGTATTAATTAATGATGAACAATATAATAATAAAATTAAATTAAATACTACATTTAAAGGTTATATTATAAATCTTAAAGATGATTATGATAAATTTTTTCATATTACGAAAGAATTAAATGAAATAATTGGATTTACAAATTATGAACGATTTAATGCAATTAGACCAACAATTAATGAAGTATTATCTTGTTCATTGATTGATATTAATAAACTTTGGCAATTTAAAACATTAAATAATGAAAATGATATGAAATATACAATAGGTGCAACAGGTTGTAAATTAAGTCATTATCATTTATTAAAACAAATAATTAATCGCAATGAAGATTATAAATATTATATTATTTTTGAAGATGATTGTACATTTACTGAAGATTTTAAATTATTAGAAACAATTAAATATATCGAAGAAAATAACATTGATTTCAATATATTATATCTTTCTTGTAATTTACATAAAGAAGAAGATTTTGATATTATAAGTGAGTGTTTATTAAAATGTAAAATTGGAGCAGGATTTACAACCCATGCAATGGTATTTAATAAAAAAAATATACCAAATATTATAAGAGAAATAGAAAATAATAAAGTTGAAATAGATAATGTTTATGTTAATCATGTTTCAAATAGATATGTTATGTACCCAATGTGTGGATATCAAAGAGAATGTAAAAGTAAAATTAGTGTTTACAGGGAATTAGAACATGGCATGATGAAAAATAAAACAGAAAATGATGAAATTTTTTATGGTGATTTTACCAATAAAAAATTTATTATAGATAAAATGAAAAATGTATGTAAATAATTTTTAAAATGGATTTACAAAATAACGAATGTCAAAATTATAAAATATGTGGTAATAAATTACCATATTGGTGGTATGATGTTAAGGGTGTGAATTTATGTATCAGTTGTCATATGTTGTTTGGATCATGGACAGAATGTGATGGAACTATCCATACATGAAAAGGAAAATTAGATATTTTTGATAATATGGAATGTTTTGTATGTTTAGAATTAAAAGAATGTACTACATATCCAAGATGTGTTCATATAATATGTATTGATTGTTTTACACGTTGTTTTTGTGGAAAACCTGAACCACCGTTTCCATATCCAGAATTAGAAAATGAATATTTTGATGATCCTAATAATTCAAAATGGAATGATTAGACATTAATAAAAAAAATATAATAATGATTTAAATAGACTTTGTGAAAATGAAGAATATTTATCTAAATGTTATATATGTAGAAAAAATAAAATAATTATTTTATTAACTTATAAAAATGGATACCAATTTTATTATTATTAACGCGACGGGAAGAAGTGGTTCAACAACCTTACAAGAAATCATAAGTACATTACCAAAATCACATATTTGTGGTGAACATAATATTATATTTACGCCAATATTAAATTTATACGAACAAATAAAACATTTCCATATTAAACAAAAAAAACATAAATGGAATGATTTGGAACATTTTGTTAACATTAAATTAAAACTTTGTTCATATATGCCATATGATTTTGAAACACAAGTAAATCATATAAGAAAATTTATTATTGATTTATTCGATAAAGAAAATTGTGACGTTTTAGGATGTAAAAATGTTAATATGACTAATAGTGAATTAAAATTATTTAAAGAATTATTTCCAAATACTAAATTCATTATGCATATACGTAACAACGTTAATGAACAAATTAAATCAACATCTTGTAGTTACTGTCAATACAGCGAACATTCTAAAAATTTCGTTCTTCAAAAAAATAAAGAATTAACTTCATTTTATGAAGAAAATACCGACTGTACATATTTATCAACTTTTGAAGATTTATTTGATTTCAATAAGATGACAAATTTATTTAATTTTTTAGGATATGAACCTGATAAAGATAAAATAACAAAAATACTAAATAGTTACACACCATATTCTTCTGGATAATATCAAATTAATAAAAAATTAAATAAATAAAAATATTTTAAATTTAAAATATGAGAGTTGCTTTCATAACAGGAATTACAGGACAAGATGGGTCATATTTAGCAGAATTATTATTAGAAAAAGAATATATGGTTCATGGATTAATAAGAAGATCATCAACTATAAATACCCAAAGAATTGAACATATATTTCATAATAAAAATTTAAAATTACATTATGGTGATTTAACTGATGGTACTTGTTTAATTAATGTTTTGAATACAATTAAAAATAATTACTCTGAAATAAAAATATTAGAAATTTATAACCTAGCAGCACAAAGTCACGTAAAAATTTCATTCGAAATACCAGAATATACAGCAAATGCTGATGCATTTGGAACATTGAAATTTTTAGAAGCAATAAGAACTTGCAATTTAGAAAAAATAGCTAAATTTTATCAAGCTTCAACAAGTGAATTATATGGACTAGCATCTCATTCAGGTAAAAATATATTAAATGAAAATACTACTTTTTATCCACGTTCTCCATATGCAGTTGCAAAATTATATTCATATTGGATAGTTAAAAATTATAGAGAATCATATAATATGTTTGCATGTAATGGAATATTATTTAATCATGAAGGACCAAGAAGAGGACATAATTTTGTAACAAGAAAAATAACACTTGGGCTAAAAAAAATATTAAAATGTGAAACTGAAAGATTAGTTATGGGGAATATTGATTCGTTTAGGGATTGGGGTAGTGCAAAAGATTATGTTGAAGGAATGTGGAAAATGTTACAACAAGATAAACCTGATGATTTTGTTTTAGCAACTGGAGAAATGCATACAATACGAGAATTTATTGAATATGCATTTAGCTTGAAAGGATTTCAAATTATTTGGAAAGGAAAAGGAATAAATGAAATAGGTTATGATAAGAATACTGGACGAGAACTTATATTTATCGACGAAAAATATTTTAGACCTGCAGAAGTAGATTGGTTATTAGGAGATGCATCAAAAGCAAAAGAAATTTTAGGTTGGAAAGCAACAACTAAGTTTAAAACATTAGTAGAGGAAATGGTATATAATGATTGCAATTGAATATTTAATTAATTTTTTTATTAAAAATGTCCATATTTAGAATTCCAAATATACTGTATATTCACATACCAAAAACTGGCGGATTATTTTATAAGAAATTACCAAAAAAATGTACAATTTCAAATTTATTAGTTAGGGGTGATCATCTTACAATAGAAGGACATTCACCACAACATTCTACTTATAAAGAATTATATGAAAATAGAAAATTTCTAGATATTAATTTTGATACAGTTGAAATTATTGCTTCTGTTAGAAATCCATATACTCGTATTATTTCTGATTTATTTTATTTTAAAATTATTAATAAAACTGATACACCAGAAATTGTTGAAAGAAAAATGATAGAATTTTTAGAATCTCCTAATAATTATGATAATCATAAAAAGAGACAAATTGATTATTTATTATATAATGGTAAAATAGATCCAAAAATAAAAATAATTAAATTAGAAACTTTGGAAGAAGATATGTTTAAACTTGGTTATTCTGATTTTCATTCGAATTCTACAAATAATAATGATAATTATATGAAATATTTCACAAGAATAAGTATTGATTATATTAATAATTTTTATTTTGATGATTTTAATTATGAAATTTTATAAATTGAAAATAACTCATTTTTTAATTTCAAAATGTTAGCTAATAATAAATTTATTTACGTTAAAAAAACTAATTCGTTTGAAAATATAGAAAATATATATGTAAAAGGGGAAAATTTTTGTGTATTTTCTGATGAAGAAGAAATAAAAATCAAATTTCCTGAAGAATATTTTTATAATGCTAACGGTTTAAAATTCATAATATTTAATGGTAATTTATATATAAAAGGTAATGTTTTAATAGATGGTTGTAAATATACGAATAATAATTTTTCTCTATTTGCTAATAATGTTAATACAATTAATAATATTACTTTTAATTTAATAGGTGGAAGTTTCCATATACATAATAAAAAATATGTATGGTATTATGATAATTGGTTGACATATATACTTAAAGATATTTTTAATATTTGTTAAATATACAATTGTATATTTAATTTTGTAAATGTAATTTTTCAATAATTACGTATTTCATTTAAAAATAATTCACCATATTTGGATATATATTAAATTTATATAAACACTTATGTTTTTAAATAATAGGGTAAAAATAAATAAATTTAATGACTTGAATTATTTGAATTAAGAATTAAATAAAATTATGTGTATATATTTTATTTAATTTTAAAACTTAAGTAAATCATATACGAAATTTTATTATAGATTTGTTTAAAAAAAGAAAATTGTGATATTTTATGATGTAAAAATCTTATGATGTCTAATGAACAAATTGAATTATTTCCAAATACTAAATTTATTTTACATATAAGAACTAACACCATTGAACAATTTAATGTAACACCAATAAGTTTTTGTCAATTTATAGAAAAAGATAAGGAAAATATTCTTAATAAAAAATAAAGAACTTATTTTAATCAATCAAGAAAATATTAAGTATACATATTTGTTAACTTTTGTTTGGTAATAATAAAATAGAAAATTTATTTACATTTTTAGAGTGTAAATATGATAAAAATAAAATAAAGAATATTTTAAATAACATATGTAATAAATAAAATTTTCCATTAAAAATACAATACCATTTCATTTACTTTTTAATATTTTAAGAAAATTGAAAAAATTTTACTTAAAAATAAAAAAATGAATTTTTGTACATCTGATATTATTAATGAATCTTGTGATTATTTGATAAATCTTGACTTATGCTCAACTTGCGAAATAGCATTGTCACAAAATAATGAACAAATAGTAATGTGTAACAATGTAGTTATGACTTGTGTTTATGGTGAACTAATTGGTGGTAGTACTGCATTACCATATTTTGATTGGTATAATACTATTAGTACTAGTAATGTATTAATAGTTGTTGATGAAAGCGATAAAAATGAGCAAAATTATTTTACAGTTGCACCATCAACAGATTATATTGTAGATCAAGTATATTCTACTGATGACATGTGGATGAAATCAATGACTATTGTAAATCCTGAACTTTATGCTATAAATTATGAAAATAGTTATAGTGCATCTCAAACAATTTATACATTTTATGGCTTATCTTCTGAATCTTCTGATTCTTCAAGAAAGTTAACTTCTATTTCTTCCGAATTATCTTATTGTGAACCATTTTCTACATATGATTGTGATATTCTTGAAAAAATAGGTATATGTTCTAATGATTGTCCTAATATTAATTGTAGTAATAATGTAATAACAACATGCAATAATATAGTTGTACCCTCAGGTTCATTTAATTATCCAGCACAATCTACATTAACATTTAACTCTATTACAGATCAAATTACAATGCTTTTAAAATCAAATTCAAATTATAATAATTCAATTACTATGATGGTATCAGAAAGATCAATGAGTACTATTAAAGTATATAATAATAGTTATTATAAAACTTCATTTTTACTTAATCCATCATATAATTCTATTTTTATTGAAAATAATTCACCAGAATCACAAATGGCTACTATAATTCAAACACAATTTATTGATGAACCATGCAATCAAGCAAATCAGTCAAATCAAAATTATAAAATAAGTGAACTAGAGTTTATTTGTATTATTATAGCTATATCATGTACAACATTAATTATTATTTCTTATTTTACACTATATATTAAAAATAAACCATTTAATAAAAAAGAAATTAAATTAAATAATGTTCAATCACCATTAAATAATGTTTAAATATACAACTGTATATTTAATTTTGTAAATGTAAGTTTTCAATAATTACGTATTTCATTTAAAAATAATTCACCATATTTTGATGAATTAAATGGACCTACTCCTTTTATTTTTAATAAATCATCAATTGTTAATGGTTTTTTAATAGACATTTCTTCAAGTGTATCATTTCTAAAAACATTGTAAAATTGTACATTTTCTGATCTTACAATTTTATTTCTTAAATTTTTAAGAATTTGTAATAGATCTTCTTTTTTGTTTTGCGTAAATACATCCTTTTTTTGCGTAAATACATCCTTTTTTTGCGTAAATACATCCTTTTGATCATCATTAGATGTATATTTACTTCTTAATTTATTTTCGATAACTAATGGATCATCATGTCCGCTTAAATGATGTATAATACAAAATGATATACGTTTACAATCTTCAATTTTAAAATCTGCAAGTTGACAATATTCAGCACCTCTTACATTATTAATTCCGTATTCTAACATAAGAGATAATGTTAACTTAGTTTCTTCCCATGAAGCAATATCACTAGAATATGTTCCTTTTTTTGAAGATTCAATAAAACCATGTTTTTGTACCCATTTTGCACCATTACCAACTAAATGTGTATCCATTCTATTTGTATAATTTTTAGTTTTACCAACATATAATTTGTTTCCATTTAATTTTATTATATAAATTGACGTATCGTCCATTTTTTTTAAAATTTTAAAAAAAATTCAATTTTCTATTCATTGAACCATGCACTTGGATCAGATGTTTGTTTAAATCTAGGCATCCAAAAATAAGGAATTGTTTTGGCTACAGATTCATTATTTCCAAATATATCACAAAAAGTTTCTCTATAATACAATTGTTCTTTTGTTTCTGGTGGACAATGAAACAAATATTTCTTTCTTAATATACTAAATTCATCATCTGTATACATATCTTTAAAATATTTAGATAACAAATTTTGAGTAGAATTTTCTTTCGAACCTACACCATCACTGAATGTCACTTTAGGCCTAAAAATAATATTATCTGGTAGAACACCTTTATATGCATATCTCAATAGAGGTTTACTAATTTTATTTCTGGCTATTCTATGGTTAATGTCTGATTCTAAAATAAGATTAACATAATCAATATCTAAAAATGGTAATCTTAATTCTAATCCAAATCTTGATGTACATCTTTCTGCTCTTAAACCGTCAAAATTATGAATATTCTCCAAAAGGTTAAATGTTTGATCTTCAAAAAGGTCATTTGTTGGACAATCATATGCGTCATTATAACTAAACATTAATTCGTCACTTCCATCTCCAGAAAGAAGAACTTTAATATTCGTCATTTTAGATATTTCCATAGCACCTTTCAATTGTCCAATACTTGCTCGTGTAGTTGTTGTATCAAATGAACCATTTGCTCGTATCACTAAAGGTATCAAATTTATATATTCTTCTTGTGTAAGCATAATATTTGTATGGTCAGTATTTAATAATTTAGCCGTTAAATTTGCATATATTTGATCATCACTACCAGGAAGTCCAACACAGAATGTTTTTAATCTTTTACCGAATTTACTTAAATAGTTAGATGCTTCAATACATACTGCAATACTGTCTAATCCACCAGATAAATATGCACCTATAGGTACATCAGAATTTAATCTTTTAATGACAGATTGTGATAATAATTTCCTCACTAAAATAATACTTTCATCGAAAGATCTATATATTTTAGGTATTGTTCGTAAATTATAGTATTCTCCCTCTAATTCTTTTTCATATATGTTATATTCACTTAAATTATTGATATACATAATATTTCTAGGTTTAAATCTAGTTACAATAATATCATCATACATTGGAATACCAGTCAATTCAGATGAAAAAAATATTCCTTTATCACATTTCCCCATAAATAGTGGTCGAATTCCAAAACGATCAGTTGAAATAAATACTTCATATTTGTTTATTTTACTATTAATATCAACAATTATACATGCATGTTCAGAATTTAGTAATGAACTTAAATTATCAAAACCAAATTCAAGATAATATAATAATAAACATTCACAATCAGAATTTGATTTTGGAACAAGATTATATTTTGAAATAATTTCATCACAGTTATAAATTTCTCCATTACACATACAATATACAGTTCTTTCATTATTACTATATATAAACGGTTGATTTCCATTTGCAGTTAAATCATGAATCATCAATCTATTGAAAGATAATATCATATTAAGATCATTTTTAATTACAAAATTAGAATTATCTGGACCTCTATGTGATATACTTTGAGATGAAATGAATGCTCTATTGATATCATCTTGAGTCATCATATTAAATAGATATAAACTAATTCCGCACATTTTATTATTTTTTTGTTTTTGTTTTCAGTTTTCCATATAATTTAATTAAATTATATGCCATTATTTACATAAGTTAGAAAAATGTCCTAATAAAT
>Ga0100385_1002090_pt1 | contig 19215 bp, 19 predicted proteins | sample CryGeymeta201509_FD_81543 | JGI IMG/M metagenome (GOLD analysis project Ga0100385, IMG submission 81543) | Groundwater microbial communities from Crystal Geyser aquifers in Utah, USA - Crystal Geyser metaG 2015-09 | ecosystem: Environmental > Aquatic > Deep subsurface > Groundwater | place: USA... | reverse complement strand
TGTGAAACATTCATGTTGAGAATGGCATTTTCTTGACCAGAAGGACTGTTATGATCAAATTAGGATTCGTTATGGGAAGATCTCTTGGTATCTTTCTTCCAACGCCTTGACAGTTCGTTGATGTTGTCGAAATCAGTCTCATCTATGAGTTTTCTCATGTCCATTTTTAAACCTAACGAAATAACCTTTTTTAAATAACAAAATTTAGATTTGATGGGGAACTAACTAGAGTCAGCTACGGGGAGTTAAAAAAGTGAGAAGAGTATGTTTTCATTCGGAAAAGAATAAACATTATGCGGTAAGATGTCATACAGAACAAGAGTCATTGGTTGGCTAGCCTGCTCTATCACTGGGTTCATTTTGTCCTTCATCATCAGTTTTGTCTTCATCTTTTCAGGGCTCGCTTCTGTCGCTTTCGCTTTGATATTTGCTTTGTCTCAAATATTGAACATTGCGGGAAGTTGTTTCCTTTCCACTCCTTCGGGGCACTGGAAAGCCATGAAGAAAAAACATAGGATCATACCTTCAATAGTCTACATCGTATCGATAATTCTTACAATTGTGATAGCCATAGTAACTCCTGTCAAAGCTCTAATTCTCCTTTGTTTGCTGATTTTGCTGATTGCTTATTACTGGTATACAATAAGCTTCATTCCTTTTGGGCAAAAAATCCTCAAAAAGATGTGTGAATGCTGCCTTGACTCTGAGTTCTGATCTGTAAGCCATTGATAATTGTAAGCATCATAGTTAGTATATTGAACAGTATATCAGACTCAATCATTTTTTGACATTAGAAAACTTTGAATACTCAGTAGCTGTGAAGCTAAATTGACTCTCAGTTTTCCTCAATTCGCTCTTCGATTTGACTAGTTGACTCTTGTTTCTTTCCCATTCGAGAGTGTCTTCCAAACTTTTGATCTTCTCATACAAACTTGACCTTTACATATTCCATTTCGATTTATCTTTTTCCAACTGGAAATTGTGATCCATGTTTGCCTTTTACAACTCTTTGTTTCGTCTGTCAAGCTCGCCATTCTTTCTCTTCCATTATTCGAACTCTTTTTGCTTTTCAGTTCGATGAGCAATCATGATATTTTCTTTTTACTTTCTTAAATTTTCATTTTCCTCAATAAGATTTTTTTCAGCTGAAAGAGATCGTTCGTATGCCTGAACCTTTTCTGACTGTTCTGCGTATTTTTCCTTGAAAGTTCTCAGCTATTCTCTCATTTTTCTGAGAGTTTATTCATAGAGATCGTTCTTTGATCTCATGTTTTCTTTGAGTTGCTCTATCTGACTCATATATTTCTTATCGGTTTGTTGTTTGCGGCTCTCAGTATCATCAGATGCCTTCTCAGCTGCTTTACGAAGTTGAGCTGTGACAAGACCGAGTCTTTTTTAGCTTTCCTCAAGCTATTTTTTAGCTTGATCTCTCTGGTATTCAACATACTTGATCTTTTCATTTTGAAGGGCAGTTTCTTTTTGGTTGTTCCAAACAAGCTGATTTTTCTGTTCCTCAAGTTCGTGCAATTTTTAGAACATTTACTCTTTTTCTTTTAAAGCCTTTTATCTTTCAGCTTTTTCTTTGGCTCTGACCTCGTCAACTTATTTAGTAAAACTTTAGCTTTTGTTGCTAAGTCTGTTCTACAGCTCAGTGATTTTAGCCTGGCTGATTGTTTCTTTTTGAAGTAAGAACTCATAATCTCTTTCAAGAGTAGCATATTGTTTCTTGTGGGCGGTTTCTTGCTCTCTCTGAGCTTTTCTTTGAGCCTCGATCTTTCCTTCCAAATTCAAAATTTATGCTTTGAATTTTTCATTTTGATCTTTAAGGTCTCCAAATCTTTGTTTATCGAGGCGTTCAATATTTTTGTTTGACCCACTTTCTTTATCCTTTGTGAGCTCGCTGAGTTTATTGCTTTGAAATTCATTTTTTTGTTTGATCAATGCCAACTCTTTCTCGCTTTCAATCTTATACTGCATATACTCTTCGTTTAGCTTTTGATACTTGACCTGAATATCAGACACCTTCTTGAGAGCTGACTCAATTTATTGATTCATAAGTTTCTTGATGGAGTCAACTTGAGATTCTTTCTTGATAAGAGTTTGTTCCAAGCTTTCCTTTTTGGTATTAGTCTGAAGCAGTTCTTTTTCCTTTCTGCTCAAATCAAAATTGAGGCCTTCTATTCTTTTGACATAGTTGATTCTTTCCTACTCAGAAGACCTTTAGAGTTGTTCCAACTCGGCCTGGATTTATTCATACTTTCTCTCGAGAAGTTCTGTCTTGTTCATTTGCAATCTCTGTTCGTTATCTCTTTCTTCCTCAATACCATTCATTCTAATTTCCCATTCACTTTCAACTCTCATAAGTTGCTATTCTAATTGTTACTTAGCTATCCTTTGAGATTGAAGCTCTTCTTGAATAGCTTTCATTGCCTTTCTGTGCTTACTTTATAGTTCAGCAGTTAGTGATGCTTCTGCATTTTCATGCTTTTTCCTTTCTTCCAAATTTCTTTTTTCAAGTCTCTATTTTTCCATCTCATAGTAATTCTTCAACTGAACGAGAGATAACTCAGCTCCTTTCTTTTGCTCCTCCATTCCTTTGGTGTTTTACATCCTAAGTGCATCAATTTCTTCCTATAAAGAAGCCTTAGTGCGGTCATACTGATCTTCAGCCCACTTCAACCTTTCTTGAAGTTCCTTAATTCTTTCTTCATAACTTTTCGTTTGGTGTAAAAATTTATCAGTTAAATTTTTATTCTCCTGGCTTTTTTCACGAAGTTGTCCAAGAAGATGAGCTTCGTTTTATTCAAACCTTGTAATTTGCTTAGATTTTTCCTGAAGTTCGAAGACAACCTTGTCGAGTTGTCCTGAATTTTCATATTGAGAAGATTCATAGCTAACTCTGCTTTAATCAAGCATAGAGTTCATGCTGGTCAACTCATTATCTTTTTATTCGAGCATTGAGAGATAGCAAGCATTTTATTATTGCAATTTAGCAATTTTATCTTCTTTTTCAGAACACTCTTTCCTGATGAACTCCACCTTTTGATTCAATATTGCCATTTACCTATCAACTTATAATCTGTGCATTTTAAGATCCATTTCTTTCTGAGAAAACTATGCTTCCATTTTTCTGATCTTTAGCAAAGCACTTTCTTCTTCATTTTGAAGGGCCTCTTTTATTGCTCTCAATTCATCTTTGTTTCCTTCTAGAAGTTGATTCTTTTAAGTTTCGTGACTTTCAAGTAAAGTCTTCAGTGTCTTTTCATGCTGTTGGGTCAACGTGATCAGTTCTGCAGCTTTGGCTTCAAGAGAACTTTCCAATCTAAGAATCTGTTGCTCACGGCTCGAGAGCCTTTCTTCAAAGGTCTTTCTCAGTGTTTACCATTCACCCTGAGCAATCTATGAAGAACTGATAAGCTCTTCAATTTTTCTGCCTCTTTCTTCTTTTTCATTGGCCAACTCTGTGGTGAGCATGGTGATTTTATCAGTTAGTTCATTTTTATCTTCCAAGAAATGACTGATCTCATTTTCTTTCAGGAACAACTGGTTGCGAAGATTATTCATTTCAAACTGAGCATTGCATTCAATTTCTCGCATTGCATCTTAAGCATCCATTATTTTTTTTCGAAGACTCAGAAGTTCAAACTCAGCTGCCTAATTGGCTCTTTCAGCTCCGTCCTCCTGTGCTACTCTAAGTTTTTCCAGCTCAAGTTCAGCCTCAGATAGATCATGAGTCAGTTATTTATTTTGTCTTGTAATTTACTCAAGTTTGGATTCCAGCACAGCCAGTTTATCAGAAGCTATGTTTCTCTCATGTTTATGTCTTTCCTCTTTTGATTGTTGTTACTGAGTTAATCTGTCAAGATCTTCTTTAAGTTTGGCATTTTCCTCCTCTTTGCGCTTCTTCACTGTTTTGAAAAGCACCAAAGAGCAGTCTGAAAACTTTTTCATGATAGTTTCTAGACCTATTTGAATTTCATCCTTGTATGGACACTTTTTCCTGTAAAATTAGTAAAATAGCTCGAACTATTTAGCTAGTTCACCCATACTTTTGACTTCTCCTGATTTCAGTCGCCTCTCGACACTCTAGAACTACCTCTTGATAAAAGCCTTGGTCTCTTGAGCATTCTTCATTCTCATCTATGATTATACCTTTCCTATGAGTTTATCAAGGATTTTTGAAAGCTCAGGAACAAACTAAGAAGCCTGATCGTTGCCTGCTGTTTTGCTATCAAACAATTTCTTTAGGTGTTCAGCAATAGCCTCTTTCTTTTCACTAAGTTATTTTCTGTTGGTGGGAACAGACTCCATTAATTTCGCAACAGCCTCTTCTGCTTCTTTTTCAACATGAGCCAAGACATGCTCACATTCTCTTGCACAGACATACTTCCATCCTGTTTAGATATGAGGCAAATTTTATCCGTTTATCTCATTGTTGTAAACTTTGATAAGATCGATAAGCATTTCTGAAGTTATTTCCTTTCCTTTGATCTTTTTGGTTCTGATGCGACTGTTGATCATTCTACGGAACTCAATCACTTGCTCTGTGAACTCTGGCCTTAGCTGATCGATGTCCATGGTATCGAGCTTCTGGAGTTACTCCTCATTGGTGAGAGGTCTGACGAAAGTGAAACAGCCTCGATTTTCAAAGGAACTTCTGATGGATTGTCTTATTTTGTTTCTGACCTCAGAATCTCCAGCTTGAGGACTGAGTGATTGTTCGAGGTATTTGTTGGCAGTCAGAGGTTTGTTGTCTCTGCCAACAAGAGCGAGCGAAAAATCTCGGAGAACCCAGTAAAAATCGGGGAAGTCGTTGTAATTATCAGCTTTCATTCTTTCGCAAAGTCTTAAAACAAGTCCTAAACTATCGATGGCCTGCTCATCAATAGAGCCTATGGTGTTGTAGATAAACATTGAGCTAAGCAAAAGAGTAAGACTGAACAATCTGAGGTCATGGTTGACATCCTCCTAGGTTGATCCGAGACCTTAAGAGTCGAGAACGCACACATTGATGATTTAATCTTTTTCGTTTTTCAAAATTAAAGGTTTTCCCCATACCCAGATGCCTTTGGTTTTAGGATTTGTAGTGGGCCCAACGGCGAATCCTGTCTTTTGCTTGAGCAGGATGGTGTTAAGTAGATAGGACTTTCCTGTTCTATACATGCCAGCAACAGAAATAACAGCTATTTTTCCTTCGATGGCCTGGAAGAAGGCGAGGGCTTCGGGATTGACTTGATATACTAGGTGATAGGAGGGTTACCTTTGTTTTCATTGCGGTAGATGAGGGGGATCGGTCTTTCCTCGAATTTTTTCATTTAAATTTTGTTGGAATATAGAAATTACATCTATTCTGATGTAACAGTTATTGATTTACTTTCACTGTTGAGACTGTCAATTCTACAGTTATAATATTTAATGGATAAGTTTAACACAATAGTCATCTAGACTCGTTAAATTATAGATAAAGGAATGAAGCCCTTATCTAAGTATACTATTGAATCCTATATCTTACTAATACTATCTCTCAATAGGAAACCTAGGTCAAATAATTGACAACCAACTCCAACCTCCTAGCAAATATATCTAATATTCCAGCAGTTATCTGTTTACAAATCTATACCAAAGTTCATCAGAAATCCCAGTTAGTAGAAATAGAATGTTCTAGGCCAGGAGAGGAATGGAGATGTTTTTCCCTCTAACCTTTGGTTTAATTTCAGTCACATACTGTTTTCCCGAATATTGGAAATAGAAACCTTTTATAAAGAGCACAAAGATGAGGATATTAATGCAATCAGTTATGATCCTTGAATTCTAGACTCAAAAATGATTTATGAACCTATCTATTATCATTCTAATTATGGATCAACTCAACTCGGCACTCATAAAACTTCGAGATAGATTTCTCAATTCATGTTCCGATTTTGTGGAACCTGGCTACTACATCCTTTCCCATAAGACCAACCCCCTCTCACAAGAAGAAGCCTAGTTCAAGGAAATATATGCCAATACATTTGCCATCCATTGCCTCAGTATTGCTTTTTCTGTCCCAGGAACAGTCTATTACTACCACTACTTCAAGGCTGCCAGGAAGTCTCCAGTCGACGAGAAAAGGTTAACCTGGGCAAGAAGAAGAATGTTAGTCTTTGTGCCTTTAGCTCTTTCCCTATCTTTCACAGGATACCTGTACGAGAGTACTAATCACTTCAGGGACCGCATGAAAGCTATTGAGCAGTTTTACTTGAACCACAAAGGAGAAGATTTCAATGCAATAAGTTTTGAGCCCTATACCTACGCTCCAAAATGATATGTGAGCTGTTTATTAATTCTAAATTTAACGAAATGTAAGTCGAAAGGATAGCATAGCAACCTATGATCAAAGTGGTGGTTAGAAAAAGACCTTTAAGCAAAAAATAGATCTCTAGATCTGAGCACGATGTTGTATAGGTCCCCAACGGTCAATAGGTCATCGTCAAGGAACAAAAGTATGCCATTTTGTATTTAGACTCAAAGTCGACCTTACTCGTTACGTTGATGAACATCAGTTCAGATTTGATCAAGCCATGGACTAGACTGCTTCAAATCGAGAAGTATATAATGAATGTGTGAGACCTTTGGTACAATGTGCTTTTAAGGGAGCCAAAGTCACCTGTTTTGCCTATGGACAAACAGGCTCAGGGAAGACCTACACTATGAACGGAGATCACGACAATGGAGTATTGGGAATGTACTATCTAGGAGCCGAGGATATTTTTGCTTTCAGAGATGAGTATTATCCAAATCTAGAAGTTCATCTTTCTTTCTATGAAATTTACTGTAGTAAACTGTTCGATCTCTTTAATGGAAGATAACAACTCCAGGCTAGAGAAGATGCCAAGCAAAATGTCAATATTGTTGGGCTGACTGTCAAAAGAATAGCAAATGCATCCGATTTCATGGCTGCAGTTGCCTATGGTTCTTCCATCAGAATCACCAGCCAAAACAGCACAAATGCCGATTCCAGTAGGTCTCATGCCATCCTACAGGTCTAGCTAAGATCAGGTAAACGCTCTCATGGAAAAATGACCTTCATCGACTTAGCAGGTTGTGAGAGAGGAGCAGATACTTTGGAACAAAACAAGCAAACAAAAATAGATGGAGCTTAAATCAACAAGAGTCTGTTGGCTCTGAAAGAGTGTATCAGAGCTCTGGATCAAGGAAAAAATCATACTCCTTTCAGAGGCAGTAAACTGACGATGGTTCTCAAAGACTCATTCACAGGATTCTGCAGAACAGTGATGATTGCCAATATTGCTCCAGGATCTTCTTCTTGCTAAAATACACTAAACACTCTCAGATATGCTGACCGAGTCAAAACTCTCAAGAAAGCCACTGAGCCCTCAAAAGATCGGTAGATTGTCCTTCCTAGAAATTACAGGAGCAGGCATGGTACAAACAGCGAATGCTCTGAAGAGGATAAAACTCCATCCTGCCTAGAACCTTTGATGAAAATGATAAATGCCTCAAACCTCAACCAAAAAGGAAAGAAAAACAGGTATATCATGAAGGATGAAAATTAAAAAGCATCTATTGAAACTCCTATGCGTAAAGCTATTCTTGTTAGCTAAAACCCTCATGGCTAACCTTTGAAAAGTGTAAATCATCTTCCAAAAAAAAGAGATGTATCTCGCAATAAAAGTCTGGTCATCAAGGAAAAGATTATAAGGCCAATCATACAAGAAAAATAAAGAATGCAAAGAAATGCTTCCATGCTCCTTCCCAAAAGAGAACCTATCCCCACAAGACCTGTCGTATAGGAGAGTGAATGGGATCGAGCAGTCAGGTACTTCCATCAGTGGACCCCTAGCCCAGGTACTTTCGCTGAGATGTCTCAATTATTCTAGAAGATGGTGCACATGATGATGAAGGAAGAAGTTGACCTGACCGAAAGCCATAGATCTTTCATGATGCAAGAAGAACAAGCACAAAGACAGTTGGCCTCCCTTTATCTATAAGCTCAAACTGACGGCAAAAATAATAGTTAAATGCTTGACTGGGCAGGCAGACTAAGCCATATGCTTTAATCCAAGACAGAAGGTCTCATAAAACTCAAAGAAAGATCTCAAATCTATCAGCAACATCTGAGGGATCATGAATTTTGTGAGGAAAGGTTGGTGATGGCAGGAGAGCTGTTCACTGAAGGTCAAATGAGACAATGATTGATATGCCTATTACTGTCTACTTCAATATAAATGAACGATCACTTAGTAAAGAGGCGGTAGATTCGCACTCTATCATCTTGGTAATCAGGGTGCATGTCCTATATCTTCTGGTAGTTTATGTTCCTCTCTATAAGAAACAGCTAGAAATTCCTTCCAGAAAGATAGTCTTAGGGACTATTGTATTCTCTCTCCAAAAAGCATACAATCATTCCCTCTTTGCCCATCAGTTTCATCTGATGCTCAAAATCAGCCAGACCTCCTCCTTCACAAACGATTGTTAAGCCTACTTTTGGCAAAATATGAAATAGGCACTCTTCCCGTTGCTCTGAAGATGTACTAGACTGTCCTGACATCTTTTAGCATTTGCCAACACAACCTTCGCGCTTCCTACATATCAATTTTTTTACCAATTTGCTGTGACAAACTAGACTCGACCTTTGATGATGGACTTGTTGAGATTTATATTTCTGGTAGCCTGGTCTCTCACTGAAGGAACATCAGCCATGATTACGTCAGCTCCAAGGGCTCCCAGATAAACACCCAAAAGTCCTGCTCCACAACCTAATTCAAGAACTGACATTCCTTTCAGATCAAGAACCTTCTCCTAGACCAAGAAGTGCAAGGTTTTGGCCAATACGATAGACTGAATAATTTCAGATATACTGCAGTGGAGGTTCGTGCTCCTGAGCCTACCAGAAGGTTGCTACTTTCCAGCAGGCGAATAACATTACCTTACCCAAATTCTCCATAGTCATCTAATTTGATCTGTTTGGGGAAAATTGAAGACTCCTCGCCAAGCATCCTTATAATATTATAACCAAAGCCCTCCTTTTAAATCATGAATCAGCAGATCGATAAAACAGTAACCATCCCCTTATATAGAATCTCTTCAAGGCCTACTTCCAAAGTTTGATTGAACATGAGTGTGCCATCGACCTCGAACTTAAGAACAACGTCACACTAACAGGGAAAATATCTTTTGTGGACAACAATATGTGTCTCCTCTTATAACCCTCAGAAACACAACTCAGTAAATTACCTCCTCAGTTTGCAGGATTGAAGAAAGGCATATATGTCAGAGGATCTGCAGTTAGGATGGCCTTCTTGCCCAAGGTAGAAGCAGATCTTGAGACTCTGAGTGAGCTTTGCAAAACAGGATGATAGTGTATATATTTGATTTATAAGCAATAGATAGCCATGACTACAGGGACTGAAGTATCAATTGCTGAGGAATTTCCTAATCTCGTCAAGGATCTCTGGAGCAATTTTCCGTTTGTTCTGGTACTTAGTGATGAAGGGATGCCTCATGATATCTCTCAGTTCCATTCTTTCTTCGGGGTCCTTCTTGCAGATACGTAGAATGAAGTCCCTAACCTCTTCGGTGGTGTCGATGTACTCCGGAAATTTGATTTCATCTTAAACCTGAGTTACAATTCACTTACGATTCTGTTGAGATCTAACTAAGAGTATATGCGGAAAGGAATTTTCCCCAAAAGGCACTCATATGTCATCATGCCTATAGCCCAAATATCGATCTTTTCATCATACTTGGTCTCCATCACTACCTCAGGCGAGTAGTATAGAGGCGATCCTGCTACTGTTCTTCTCATTCCATTACCAGAATGGACTGCCCACCCGAAATCGCATATTTTGACGGTATCCTTGATAATTGATGTCTTACAAAGTTGAAGAGAATGTTCTCAGGTTTGATATCTCGATGAATGATTTGCTAGTTATGAATGTAGTTAAGTCCTTAGCAGATCTATCTGATGATAGGGCTGCAGTCAGCCTCCTCCATTCTGTGAGCCTTTCTCAACATTTATAGTAGCTGTCCTCCTGTGGCATACTCCAGTAAAAGGTAAATGTTGTCCTAGTCAGTGAAGTAACCGTAAAGGGGAGAAACGTTCCTGTGAGAAAGGTAAAACTGAATACTGAGCTCCCTGGCTATCTGGTTTTCATATTTTTATTATTTTATCTGCTTCTTACTCATTACCTTCATGGCGCAAAGGAAACCTGTCTCCTTGTGAACCACCATCATCACCTCACCAAACTGACCTTTTCCCATTTTTTTTCCAACAATAAAGTCACTCCTCTTGAACACTTTTTATTTTTTCTCTTCTCTGAACATTGGCTGTCCCTGAGGTTGACCCTCATGTGTGATTGAATCTACTCTTTTGACATTTTTTTTGGGGTGAGGAGGTTCAACTACTTCTGCTGCCCTGAACTATGCAATTTTGGGAGTTGTAGGTTTAGGAGGCAATCCATTATTGCCCGTATTTTTATGGGAGTTAGGTGATAGCATGAATGTTCTTGGAGCCTGTCCACTTTGAGGAGCTTGTGGATCAAACTGAGAGCTTTTTTTCTTGAACATTCCAGACCCTGCGTCCTCTCTTTTGAACTCTGGCTTTCTCAGTTAGTTTGCTGAGGTGGAATGCTGGATTTGAGCATTATAACTTTCCTGTTTGACGTTAAGGTAGTTGCTTTACTGAGGTTTGTTTTGCCATGACTGATTGTTCATCTGTGCAGGATTTCGAGAGTTGTTGTTTCCGTATGAAGATGCATTGTTTGTGTTACTGGTGTTACTGTTGTTTCCACTATAGGCCTTGAACATATCTAAATGTCCACCTGAACTTTATTGGGGTGTAGAAGACTGAATACTGCTTTTGCGGGTCGGAAGTTGGAAATACTGCTTGTTGGGGTTATTTGGATCTGGCTGCTTAAAACTGAAGTGCTCCATTCTCTTGTTCAACTTATTTAGTTCTTCCTTAATGTTTCCTATTTCTCGTTTCCGCTTGTCTTCTGCGCTTTAGTTAGTCTATTCAGTGTTATTCTCGATAGCTTTACCCTTTCCCATCATGGCATCAAGTCTTGAGGTTCCGAATCCTCCCATTCCCGAATTCGAAAAAGAGTTTTGACTCTGCTGCTGAGGAAATATCATGGAGTTGGCCATCTTGGGCTTGTCTCCTGTTGGTCTAAAGGATAGGGTATTGGGTGTTTGCGTCGGTTGATTGGGTGCTTCGTTGATTCTTATCATTGGTTCAGATTACTCTCGAACAGTTCGGCCCATTCCTGCCAATCCTCCGAATCCTGATACAGGTTTACTATTGGATGGTATATTATTGCTGGGTGCGATCATGGAAGTGTAGACGCCTCTATTTGGTTGAGGAGGTATCAAGGATCCTTGTCCTTGTTGTGGAGGCATGAGAGACCCTGGCTGCGGGGAGAGTCTTTGCTGAGGATTGAGAGAGTGCTGGTAGTTGTTGGGAGAAAGGTTATTGTTGTTTCCGTATTGAGGGTACATCTTTATATTATACTGACTGAATAATACAATAAAATAGAAGACAAAATTAAGCAGAATATGTATTTATGACTTTGTAAATTACAGGGTATTATCATCGTAACCCGGTCAATGGCAACATATTTATTATCAGCTTTTTTTGAATTCAAAAACATAACAATGGGAGGATAATGTCAAAGACCTGTCAGTCTCAGCTTCTCACCTGAACTCAAAAATAGTTAGATTATTCATCACCCAGTCTTCGGTTAGGTCATCAGAATCAGAGGGTAACCTCCTGGCCAGGCATTCAAAAGAATCAGTTATCACAGCATCGATGCTTCGGAGTTTAGAAAAAGGTTTTAGCTAACAAAGGAATCCAATTAAGCTGTTGCTACTCTTGTGCAAGTATATGACTGCAATATGATTGGCTAGCATAACCAAAATGCTGACAATACTCATATCGACAGTTCTCTAAATTGTAAAGGAGAAGATCCTCATATTTTACTCAGTTTCCAATACTTTGAACCATAAGACAGTCTCATCAGCATTCTCCATTCACGTTGTGCCTCCCTCTAAAAAATACGAAGAAGGCTCGGAGCAAACATCATTCAAAATGCAGATTTAGTAAGATTGTGCAATTACCAGCAAATCGACAGATTGCCCTCTCAGCAGAGACAAGTAGTCAACAATTACTTTCAATAAATTGAAATTCTCAGGATGATTGACCATATCGTTGGAGCTCTCTATTTTCTTCATCACTTTGATATCGCACATATGGCAGTCAGGTTGTAGACATTGCTGGTTGATCACGAGGGGAAATATTTGCTAGCTGACAGGCAGCTCTTTGCCCTTGCCACCAATTATACTTTAGCTCTTTAACAGGTCAAAGATCAACAGATGAAGTAAGAGTCCTGCTTCCAGTTTATTGCTCCAGAATGGTTACCCTAGCTAAACTAACTGAAGGAATAATCGAAGGGGGATAACTAAAAAGCCGACATTTTTTGTGTGGGGCTTTTAGCAATGAAAATGTGCTTGCTTAAATGGTCTAAACATATCTACTCCTACGATACTCAATCAAAAAAATTTGTTTTTCATGATAATATTTTAATGGAACTGTTAACCCATGTTAAGGCTCGATACTCTCAACAATTTTTCAGATTACTTGTTCAAATGCTCAAGAAAGATCCCCAATAAAGAGTTGACTTCAGTCAGTTGATAGATCAGTTGAATCCTGTTTTATTGAAAAATCTTCAAAATATCAAAGAATTGCATAGTCCTCCCTGTACTCACGACAAACCTATGATTCAGTCTCAGATGGTTCCTACTGCTCCCTAAAGAAATATTTTGAAATAGCAGTTGGAAAAGATGGAAGAAAGTTTCCAAAAAGTCATGAACAAAAGAACCCTTCTCCTCCAGAGTGAAGCCAATCATCAGACCATCAAACAGGAAGAATAAAATCTCCTCAAAAGGCTGAAACTCCTACAGTCCACAAAGTCCAAAACAGGCAGAAGTCAAAAACAATAAGAAAATCATCCTGTCAGCATTTTTCAGCTCGGGCAATCCACACATTAAAATCACTCTCCCAATTCAGGAAAGCGATACTTAAACGGGTAACAGCTGTAGCGAATAATGTGGAGGGAGTATGAAAATCTGAGGAACGGTCAAGGCGTGAGCTGATTATTTTTACTATTTTTACTTAATAACTTCCATTATGCCATTCGAACATTCGCCTCAAAGAAGAGTTGAAAACTAAGATGAATAATCCTTCACCAACAGACGAGTGGTCAGTCTCATTAAAGAAAAGCTCCTTCCTCTCAACAGAGGTCGTTACGAGCACCTACAGAAAATCAACAGGGTTTATAGGAAAAATGCATACAAGTACATTTCTGAATCTATGACGAACATGACCATTCCTGTCCAATAAGAGCAGCAGCTCAAAAAGAAAGGACTTACCACCAGACACCATCGTGAAGATTAGGAATCTCAGGCTGATGTCCTGTTGAAAAGACTGAAGAGGTTGAATATTGGAGGAAAAAAAGGTAGCATCAACTAACGTAGCATGCCCTCAGTAGTCATACCCAGCACTTCAGAACTGTTTCCAGTTGAATCTATCGAGGATGATATCAAAACGACGTGGAAACTATAAAATAAAGAAGGAAACTTAGGGCATAACAGAGGAAAAAAATCTCTCTTCGATCTCGTCGTCAAGGCAGAAAGCCACCTTCGACTCAAGAAACGATAACTTAAGGATAAGTTTACTACTGATCGGTCAGAAGGGGGAGGCAAACAAGGAAGAACTATATTGCAGGTGGTGATTGGTAGTTTAGGAGGAGGTAAGGGAAAGGGAAGTCTAGATGAGCAAATGGAGAAGGAAATTTTAAAGGACATCAGGTTAGGAATGTTGGAGGCTAAGATGAACCGCATGAAGCTGGACATAAACCACAAGAAAATAGTGCAGTTACGTTGATTTATATTTAGAAGATATAGAAGAAAAAAGTTATAACTTTGATAATTCATGGACTCTTCTCCATGACGGGATAATTCCATTAATCGTACCATTCGATCCGCATATCGATAATCTTCTCGTCTTCACCCTCCTCAAAGTAATCCTTCTTACGTAAATCTTTCAGACTTTCCACTTCGGGGACATAAACCTTTCCTTTTCTACATACAACATAAGTTACTTATCAAGAATGGCCTACCAATTTACTCCTTCCATCCACTTGCTCGCCTTTATAGATTCAATTCCTGTTAATCTCTTGCTTTTGTCTTTCGCCAGTAAACCAGCAATTAACTCTGTGCATTATATTGATAACTTTTAATCAAAAGTAGGATCCTACTATAAAATTCTTCTTTCTGCTTCCTCCCTGTCCTGACAGTAAAAAGGAGGCTAGCCGTGCAACAATTAATATGCAAATACTCCCAGTAAATACCAATCTAAGGCTTTTCCATGAGGCTTCTCCTCTCCTTTTGCCAACATTTCTGGTGCCAGATAGTTCATGCTACCCAGGAAGGACACGGAGGTATCTGCTAACTTAGCGAGTCCAAAATCAGCCAATCTGAGGTGCCCTTCAGCATCCAGTAGTGCATTGGCTGCCTTCAAATCTCTATAGAGCACTTTATTTTTATGGAGCTCTTCTAAAGCAAGAGCAGCCTAGCAGACATAGGTCCTTGCAATATCTTCAGGGAGTGGATGTTCTCTGACTATTTTCTATAGATCTCCACAATTGCAGAATTCAGTGCGGATATAGAGGTGAGTGTAGTCCTGAAAGAAATAGTGGGCATGCAGAAGAAATGGATGGTTGATCTTGGTCAGCACCTATCTCTAAGCGTAGATATATGGCTTCAGTTTATCATCAGCTACTCTTACCTTGTCAATTGCTTTCAAAGCGAACATCATATTCGATTTTTTCCTCCTGACCAAAAAAACCTGAGCAAAGGCTCCCTATCCTAATTTTCTCAACTTGTTGTAATTTTCGATGACTTCCTCATTTTCCAAATGGGTTTTTATGATTGATTCCCTCATGAGACCGATGTTCTGTTCTGCTATTCTGAAACTACTCTTCAGACTATGACTTGCAAATGATGTGCCTATTTTTTTTACCTTCTTTTTTCGATCTTTCTTGGCAGGTGTTTCCATGTTGTAGGTAGTTGTAGTTAGCCCACTCTCCTCATAGCTTTCCTCAGATATCACAGAATAGTTGTCTGCTGAATTGAAATTATGTCCAGTTACCTTGACGTCAGGTTGCTCCCTCAAAGAGAGAAATTTTTCCACCACATCGACTCTCGAAGTATGAGGAACCACCTCGCTATTTCTCACGATCAGCCTGCTCTCGTAGGTGTTTCTGGTGGTGACTGTCTGTTTCGATTGGTTGGATAAAGTATTTTCTGTCTTGTTGCTGTAAGCTATAAGAATCTAGAATATTTCAGGAGAGCGGCAGGTGTTGAAAGGAGTCATGTTCATGTTATTGCGAGCATTGACGTTCAAAGGAGTAGAACTTGCTATGAGAATTTTAACAACTTCAAAATGACTGTAGTCAACTGCAAAGTGAAGGGCAGTGTTTCCATCGGAATCTGCTAAATTTGGATCAGCTCCCCATCCAATTAAAATCTCCACAATTTCCACCTTATTTCCCTGAGCAGCCTCCATAAGGGCAGTCCTCTTCATCTATGTGGTCTGAGCGTTGGCGTCCAATCCAAACTTCATCAGTAAATCTGCTATAGCAGGGTCGTCAACGCTGACCGCAAAATGCAGCAATGTCCATCCTCCAAAGTACTTCAATTCATTCAAATCCACCGGGTACTCAATCAAAAATTGCTGTATTTTTTAGCGATCCTTCTTCATCAGCAATTGTAGCAGTTTATCTCCCAGTTTTCCGAGGGAGGAGAAGTATTCACTCCATACCTACTTGGGAGGTGTAATAGGTGAGAGGTCTTTTGTGAGTTCGAGGTAACTATGGGTTTATCCGGTGTCGATATTTTTGACAATGAGTTCCTCCTCGTCGCTGGATAGATCTGGTCCCTCACGTATAGAGGTTTACATGTTGGAATACATTATTATTCAAGGAATAGGAATTACCATTCATCCTTATACCGTCAAATGAACTCTTTGATATTGTAGCATCATCAATTTTTTACTAAACTCTCTTCCTGCCTCATTGTTTGGAAAGTAAATCTTTGTATCGTTTTTATTTTTCCAGTTTTTCTCTGTAAAAATCAGCATATAATCCAACCATACCCTCTTTGAATCCTTCACTACACTTCTCCAAACATTTCTGAAGCTATCCTTCCTTCTTCTGGCACTCCCATCGGCATATCGTGAACTCATCAGCTACTATGTCTACCCCTTCCTTGAGAGCTCTGTTGTCCCTAATTGCCTTCTGCTCAATGCGATCAAAGCACTGGTAGTACCTTAAGGGATCACTTCCTTCCTTCTCGTAGCATGCAATTTTATGATTGAGATAGTGGAGTGTCAGTAAATTGTGTAATCCTGAAAATTGTGTTTTTACTGCTGAGTTGGCGTTCTCTATTGCTTATCCCTTATTGGTCATAATTAATCAAAAGTATATAAATCATTAGATTTCTGGTTCTTGCACTAGCTCAAGGATCGATTGCTCAAAATATTCATCTTCATCCATCCTCCTGATCATTTAATTGTATTTCTTGTAGTACAGAATTAGCTCCCTGATTGAATATGAATGAGGAGTCATCAGTTTGAGCATATCGACCTATCTACCTCGAAGATTTATCTCTATAGCTGCTGGATGTGCCACCATTCTTAGAATATCTTCATAATCAAAGGAAAATAGTCGTTGCTTGAGGGATATGGAGTAGAGGTGTAGCACATCATGCTTAATGATAAGCCAGCAATTCCTATTTTATAATTTGTTCTCTTCCTATTCCAGCATCACCTCTAAAATGTGCCTGAACCATTCGCTAATCTGCACGATGAAGGATAAACTTCCATAAAACTCATTTTCCTTGATCTCGTTGATAATCGTTACTGCTGCTAATTGGCCCATGTTAGTCGTGTTGTATTCCTTTTCTTGATCTTTTATACCTGATAATCGGAATACCTGACTGTTGTTCTGACAAATACCTTTGATTTTGCTGAAAAGATGACTGATAACCTTTTAGTAGTCTATATGCCAAGTCTGAGGGCTGTCGTAAAAAGAAGCAAATTTGTTGACTACCATATCTCTGGTTTTGGAGGCGAGCTGGCGCTATTTTATCACGTTATGGTTCAGCTCCTCAGGCAAGAGAGAAGGGGATATTTTATAAAAGAGTTGGGACAGCCCCACTAAGGCTGATAATTGGAGTATCTAACTGTAGCTAAGCAGAAACTTATCCTTTTTGCAGTCATATATAGCCTGACTAGCGACCAACTGTAGTCTAACCCGATCTGCTCGGATCTCTCTTTCCTCTATTTCAGGCGTCAGGTATATCATTTTTTTGAGGATCATCAAGTAGCTTCCCTGTTTGACTTACACAGCAACCTTCGAAAGCATTTAATCGTCATCCAGCAGTCGATTGGCATACTATCTCTCCAAGTATATTCTGAAATCCTTGAAATACTTGAGATTAATCTGATCGGCCAGTCTTTCGATCAGAGAATAAACTTTTTGAGTGCAAGATATCTACACTCTCTGCTTCACGAAGCCCTTTTCATTTTATATCCAGGGAATCAGGATATCGAATTGTAGCTTTTTCTAGCCTCCTGAGCATCTGAAATAATTTTAGCTTATCCTTGTGAAATGCCCAAGGTTTAACTCGTTGGCCTGTAGGATGTCTTGAATGGAAATCTGCCGGCTTCGAGGTCTGGGTTGAGTACCTGAGCCCATTAACTCAGCTATTGAATGGAAAATAGAAGTTCTTTTAGATTTAATAAGAGATTATGCCATTCTGCTTCTTCTCATAGGTGTAGGCGGGTGTTGATGCTCCTATTGACTGTTGGTAGATCTTTGGCTGATTTCACTCCTTTTCATCACATCTTAAGCCTATCTAAAATGAGTAGGAAGCTTGTAAAAAGAAGGTGGCAACCCCAAAGTCTCCAAAATTTACTCTCCATCATTGACAACTTCCTCTTTGCTTAGCAATTCCTTCAAAAATCTCTGAATATTCATTTTTCTCTATTCTATCTTCCTCGGATTGTGATTGGTCAGCCAGGTGGTCTTTACCAAAATATTTTTGATGTTCAGTCCTTGTCCCAATGCCAAGTCTTGCAGTTATAGTAACTCTCTGAACCTAAGGAATAATTTTTGCCTGATACTTTTGATTTTGACTTCAATGATATAGATTGTATACTTGAACATGGAATCACTTCTCTCTTCAGTTCCTAACACTTCTACCTCAGGTAACAGATCCAGTCTGTTCATTTTCTTCAAAAAATCAACAGAAGCTGTTTCCCTTATATGACACAATGATGCCAATTTTTATATATTTTTTTGCTAGGCTCTCATAAGCTGATCGAATATTTTCTGAAGCAGAGTTTCCTTCTCTTCCTCAGAATCAAATACCAAGGTACAGCTGTCTCCTTCACCGTTCTGGACTGTGAATGAATTTTTATAGTAATAGTGTTCTTAGTTATACATGATTTATCCTCCATGTTTGAAAGGCACGTTGCTCAACACTCTATCTCTTTTTTGGCCCTCCCTCTTGGCCACAATCAGTTCAGTATTAAGCAAGTATAGAGTCCCCTCGATCACTTGTCCATCCATTGTCAGTAGAGAAACAGGTTCTTCCAGTACGAACTCTACACCTGGTTCAGACAAGCTATGAGAAAGAAGCAAAGTTCTTTCTATTTCACTTACTTTGTATCTATTCAAAACTTGATTGAGTTTTTCGTTGTTGGAGTTATTGACATCCTCAAATGTTCTGAGTACTTTTTCAATATTTGGCATATCCGGATGATCGTTAGGAGTGTACTTTTTTATTTACTTCATCAGGAGGACATACTTAGGCAGTCTCTGAACAGGTTTGATGAGGTAATCCTTGAGAGTGAGCTGCCGATATTTGGGACATGTTCTGAGCTGATCAAGAAAACCAGAAAATTAGCTCTTTTAGTTGAGCGTATCCAGTAGAGAATTAGACTTGGGAAAGTTGTTAAAGAACTCGAAGTACATCTTGAAGAAGTGAATTTCTTTTTCCAATTGATCAAATATCACCTTGTAGTGTGAGTACTGCTCAGCCTGGTTGAAAATAGTAGCAAAAAACAGCTCATTAAGCTGTCTTATTTGGTCG
>Ga0100385_1002074_pt1 | contig 19298 bp, 16 predicted proteins | sample CryGeymeta201509_FD_81543 | JGI IMG/M metagenome (GOLD analysis project Ga0100385, IMG submission 81543) | Groundwater microbial communities from Crystal Geyser aquifers in Utah, USA - Crystal Geyser metaG 2015-09 | ecosystem: Environmental > Aquatic > Deep subsurface > Groundwater | place: USA... | reverse complement strand
GTTCCCACAAAACACATGATGAAAATCGGAAGCGTGATCACGAACTCCGTGATCGTGGTTCCAGATTCATCTTCAAGCAGTCTCAAGATCGGATTTTTCATTTCGCGATCCCCTCGATTGTGGAGTGTCCAAACCCGCGTGTTGCGCGCTCCATGTTGGCGAAGTCCTGCAGCGCAGATGTGACCCCAGAAACGCTTCCCATGCCGATCAGCGATGAGAGTGCCATGTAGGGCAGAACGTCATGATACGACTGATTGAGATCAAAGCCGGCCTCTTGCCACTCGCCGGGCAGCGCCACCGGGCGCAAACGAGCGGTCCAACTTGGACGGAACGGATTGGGATCGCCATCCTGATAGGTCATCTCGGCCCGCGCCAAGGACCATGACCCCGAAGTGCGATAACCAAATGAATCCACAACGCCGAGTTGGTTTTTGTATTCCTTCGTCATGAACATGTACTTCTGACGGTCTTCCTTGAACTTCTCGGGCCGGTTGCCATAGGCATAGACCAAATTCGAAGTCGCGGTCGTCCACGCGGACTGGGTTGGAAATTTGCGGAAGATCCATGGCGCTCCGGCCTCAACCCATTTATTTGTCACGGGGTGACGATAGTTCATTTTGTCGGTCGTCTGCCAGAAGCCCAGTGGGAATGCCAGCATGCCCAGACCGTAGGCGCGCCAACTCGCAGCTCCCATGCTCGAACGATTCTTGTGATGCAATGAGTTGGCCAAGTGCTCAACCAAATAGGCACCATCACCGAGCATATGATCCCAGAGCAAATCTCCCCAATAAGTCCCTCGTTCGTAAGGAAACACGTCGACCATGCCGGCCGTGGTGAAGAGACCTCCCAAATGTAGGGTATCCGCCATGAAAACACGTAACTTGCTCAACATGGTCGCAAACGGACCAATCATCACGCCTGGGGGAGGAGGGAAACTTGCCGTCGTCGTCGCACCATTTCTCATGCCACGAACAATGCCTTCGGAAAACGACCACCACGGTGCAAGCCACATCATATATTGTTGGTAGTTGTCCAAGGCCTTGATGTCCTTGGCATGGTAAGTCTTTGCGGCACCACTCCCAAAAATCCCAAAAATCCCCGTCAATTTGCGGTAATCCATGACGGTTTCAACGGCCAACATGGCCGTATTGATGGCAGCATCAATGCAGATATCCGGGCGGTACCATTTGCATTTGCTCCAACGCCAGGCGACCCAGGCCACATAGCCGTAGTACATTCCCAAATACATCGATTGAATTCCGATGATCGAACGCTTGGCAACATTGGTGTACGCGATCATGTTCGCAGCGCGTGCTTTGACCGATGATTGTGAAAATGCCGCAGCGTCTGCGGAAGCCTGCAACTCAACTTTGTCGCGAGCGCTCTTTCCAGCATCGATGATGACCCAAGCCAACATCATGATGATCAGAATCGCCGCCAAGGAGAGCAAAAAGACGGCTCCGCTTTCCTCACGGTGAAATCGTCGGGTCCACGATTGAATTGACTTCATGGAATACCTCATCGTGGATACTTCGCGTTAGCGGGCACTTGAGCTGGGAAATGAAACTCCCGGAAGATTGGTCGGTAATAGCCATAACGTCCCATCACCGTCGAAGGTTGCCCAAAGATCTGAGGCACCAATGGCATGGCGATCTGATGTTGGTAAATTACGACTGCACCAGCACGTCCGAGCAAAACGGCCGGAATCACCGTGGTGGCGTGATAAGCCCAGGTCAGCTTTCGAACCGAGCGGGTACGAAACGAAGTTCCATCCAAGGAACGCCAAAGAGACAAATGCGCCCGGTCGCCCTGCCTGAGAACACCGGCAATATCTTCGAGTTCCATCGCATAAACGAGTGGCTTGGCAACGGCCCCCTGATCGCTGACCAATATGGGCAATTGCTGGGCGAGCATGCCGGCGCGCGCTTCCTTGAGAGAGCCCGAAACCGTGAAGAAAGGATCGTGAAGGTAATCACCAGGAGCAACAGGCGCGAGCGACATCGCTGCTGCAACACGCGCCTTGTTCATCACCGTGGCGTACGAGACTCCGGACCTCTTGCCCTGCATCTCGCCGGCCCAAACCCAAGTGGCACGCGCGGCCTGAAACGTTGCGAGGTTGGTCAAGACGCCGGCGATGCTGGTGATCGAAAGCTGCATGATGCCCATCGAAAGCATCATCCAAATGGGCAAGATGATCAAAGTCTCGGTCATGGCTGTTCCGCGAGACACTCGTATCGTGCGCAATTTGTGTTGGCGAACTCGTGTACGAATCAGGCGATAAGAGATAAACATGAGCGCCCAGATACAGGCGGCCAAGAGCACGTGAATGATGAGGTCCGACTCGCTAAACGTCCGAAATTCCGCCATCTTCATCGCGGAAACGTAGGCCTCGACCACGCTCATATCCAAGAATGGCAGAGTGGTCACAAGTGTGACGGACACCACCCCAAGGAGGTGTATCCACACCGTCGCCACGCTACGCGTTAGCCAGGATGCCTTCATCATAATTTTCTCGTGTAATTATTCTTTGTAAGAACTAACGCAAGAATCATTCCGTGCTCTATCAGGCAGGAAACATCACAAAAACCTGTGATCACCTGCGACTTTGTGTCACATGTTTGGTTCTCATTTATCATCGCGCTGTTCCCCCAGAAACTCCTCGACTGTGATGCCACCAGCGTCGTTCTCCACTCCGGCATCCAACCCATCGACGTTCACCGCAGACTGGTCGAGGTGCTTGTCCTTCGCGATGAGGTTCATGTTGGCCATATTTTCTTTTGAGAAAATTTCGTCGACATTCCCACCGGACTCTTCGATCGCCTTGCGCACCTTCGGGTCCAGACCACCGTTTCCTCCTTTAAGGTAGACCTCGACCATGCCCTTATTCATTCCACTGCGCATCGGGGAGCCCGCAATCAGGTCATACATTTCGCTAGTTTGTGAACGCTTTATTGCGCCGAGTTGACGACGAACGTCTTGAGCCATTGCGGGAGGGAGGTCGGACAGCGCATCTTCGCTCTGTTCCGAACCGGTGAACTGAGCGAGTCGATCCATCCACTTTTCTTGGCGATCACCGATGGCGATCTGACGCTCGAGTTCCTGCTGCGTCAGGCGTGTTATCGCACCATGGACAATGGTTGATGCCATTGTGGTTGCTGTCTGAAACGCATACTTCTGGATTCGATCGCACACGGCAGAAGTGGTCACCAAGCCTTCTTGATTGCCCTCGAGAGCGTCAATACATGCCCCCGACCAGACACTTAATGCCTGGTCTCCTTCTGCCATCCCGCATCCCTGCAAAGACACAGCAGTATTGAGCATACCGGCCGTCTCCGACGCGTTTTTGCTTTCTACGATCACGCGACAACCAAGGCTAAGCCCCCACTGACGCATGAGTGGAGTGTCGGTAATCTCCTTGAAGACACCGGTCGTTTTGGTGCCGTAGGTCATGTTGGTCAACCCGCGGAAAAGCGACTCGGCGACAAGCGGGTCAATTTGACTCGGATTGCCGAGGGCTTGGAGCTGTTTCAACGGTGATGGATACGTGGTTGAAAATGCCTCCATGGCACATAATTTCACCGCATCATGGTGGGCCGTCGTGGCGATGCGAAGCAATCTGGCTGCAGCATCGGCACTTTGGACCTGACTTAAGGTTTGAAGATGAGGCAACAACCCGCACGCATTGGGGGTGTTCGCTTTCAGAATTCTGTCTTCCCACTCTTGTGCAATCTGCTTGCGCAAGAGCGCCGATGCGTCGGTGCCCTCAACATCACGCAGTAAGCAGGAGGAAACGACTTCCGGACGCTTCATCAACTCCGGCAGTTGCGTTCGAACAGAATCATAACCGCGTGAGACCAACGCAACACATGCCGCATTCGCGACATCGCCGTCGCTGTCCTCGATGGCCCTTACGATCGACGAACCTGGAATAGCGCTTCCTGCGATTTCGAGAACCGCTACGCGTGTCTCAGGAAGTGCCCACAGATAAAGCGGGGCCCCACACAAAACACTCAGGAGAAGCGCCCCGGCTGTCTTCCCTGCGGATTTGGTCCAAAGCCCAATCAGAAGGACAAGCGGCACCACCACAAAAAGACCGTAGCGAGTGCCCACCCAGACAATTCCTTCCCAGTGCCAAGCCGTCAAAACAAGAACAAGCACCATGGCGCTAAGGCTCATGGTGCTTGTGATGCCCAGGACACTTGAGATGGGCGAGTTTGAGGGCTGTTCAGACATTCATCACTCGTAAGTGAGTGTTACGTTGTTTTCCTTGTATGTCCCGCCACCCAACATATGAGTACGGCTGCCGCGCTTGAGCGAGAATCTCGCTTTGCCGCTTCCGTTACATGCACCAGGGTTGTTGGATTGCACCAACACGATCACATCACCCGGCAACAACGAACGATCGAATTTGATTTCAGTACGTCCGGTCAACCCGGCAACCTTCGCTGACTTCAAAGGACACGTTGAGTCAGGCTTACCTCGCAGGGCATTTGGACCCGAGGTCGCACAAAACGTAATCGTTCGTGGAACAGTGAATCCTGCTCGTGGATTTGGAGGAGTGGTGCGCGTTACACAGATCGAGTCCACGTCATAGCCGCTGATGTCGTCGTAGCCGGACGAATCATCGATCGGCTCAATGACGAGCGTGTCGTAGGCACTTGAGTCGAGGCAAAAGCCCTCCCACGATCCTGAGGCCATTTCGAATTTACGTGTCGACACTTCTGCGCATGGAGCAGCCTCTGAACCTGTGGCTGCGGGGCACGAGATGTTCTTGGTCCATGACCAAAGTCGAAGGTCGATCTCGAATTGAAGCCGGGCTTCTGCCTTGCCATAGATTTCGACGGCGGCCTCTGCACAAGCCTTGGGATCGGACGAAACTTGCAGGGGACGGTAGGTGACCGATCCTTCCAAGATGCCCTTGATCTCGGCACCACGAAGCTTAACGACTCCTGCTGCAGCACTGAGGCTAAACCCTACGCCAAGCTCAAACCCGGCCGAGCCCTCGAGTTTCGCGTCGTAATCAAATGCTCGCTTTGTAAATCGGCCGCCCGTGCCCGTGATCGGAACGCGAATATTGGGAATCGCAAAAACTCCGGTAAGGCGTTGGCGAGGTTTATTAATATACTCAAATCCAAATGGAATCGTGCGAGAAAACTCGTACTCAACTTCTGCGGAAACTTCGCCAGTAGCCTTGATCTCTGCGGTAAGCTGCCCAAACACTTCCACGGTCACACTCAGACCCGTAGCTCCCAGTGGCACCACGCCCAGCGTCTTTTTGAACAAAACCTTAGGGTCTGGACTCCACAGGGGCACACTCTTGCTAATCGTGGCCTTCATGTTCGCTTTCGCTGTGAAGGTCGTCTCGGCATAAGCGGCAAGCCGGTCGATGCAGAAATCGTCATCATCGCCAGGATTTGTGCAGCGGTAAGAACTGTTGAACCGCCCCACGCGTCCCTCAAACACGCCTTTCATGGTCGCTGGAATTCGAACATTGCCATCAAACTTGAAATTGCCCGATGGTCCGCCCGAGGCGCGCACCGTAAAATCATTGAAAATGCGCATGTCGACCAGCGTGAGCGGATCGTAACGGACGACATTTCCGAAATCGTCGTACACAGGTTCTTCACGAACAATCATGTCTTCGGGGGTATCGGCGAGACCTGTCGTGGGCATTTCCCATGGAATGCGGAAATTGCCCCAGACGACGCGCCCAAGGTCGACTTCCGAAACCTCGTAGGTCCAGACGTCATTTTGTTTGTCGATGCTGTCGACCATAAATCCAACGCCCTTAACGAACACGACGTCATCGATGCCGACTGGCTCAAAGGCCTCCCAGGCCGGTGGCAGCACAGTCACTGACGATGAATTCGGATCGACCACCATGTATGGATTGACAGCCTCCGCCATCTCCCAAACATCGACGCCAGGACGCAACTCAATGCCGTCAGGCATTTCTACGATTTGGTCCTTGATATCGTCGATCGGCAAGGTCTCCACTGCGGCAACTGTCGCTGGGGAGTCGATCGGCAAGGGTGCTTCGCCGCCCATTTCGCCACAGCTAATAAGCGAGAATGCGGTCGTCGTGAGCGCGAGAATCGGCAGCAAATGCTGGCGCATCGGCGTCTCCAAGGTTGGAATTCAGTTGAATCAAATGCTTTCTACGAACAGACTACCACAAAGGAAAAAAGCCGCAATGTGGCGTGTTTGCCGCAACTTCCGTGCACATTGGGGTCAGTTGACCTCGATCTTCGTGGTTTGCGAGCAAATTCACGTTTCGAGGAGGGCGTCACCGAGCTCGATGACGCGGCAGGAGCTGCGCAGGCGCAATCAACTCGAAAGTGCGGAAACGGTGATTATCCTTCCTCGGTGTCTGGTTTTCTCTCGATCACCCATGAGGGTTGGTTATGACCTACCGAAATTCACCGAATCGTATGTCTCAAAGCGTGCCTCTTCATATTGCCCAAAGAATCGAGGCAGAGCGCGACGCGCTTGCCGAAGAAGTGAGGCGCCTGCGAGGTGTCGAACATGGGGCGGATCAGACGAAGACCGAGATTTTGAGCCTGCGAGACCAGAATCAGCGACTTGCCGCCCAACTTGAAGATGCCTCGTCTAAGGACGATCGGATACAGGGCTTGGAGGCGGAGAACCAGCATTTAGCGGACGCTCTTGCGCAGGCTCATGCAACCGTGAATCCTGTCGGCGACGAAAACGCGATCAAACAGCTCTCGCGTCGGATTCAAGAATTAGAAGGAGACCTCTCGCGCTCTCATCGTCGAGCCGAATCCGAGGTCGAGAGCGCACGCCGAGATCAGCGCGCGAAGCTGTTGTCTGGCCTGGGTGATGTGCTCGACTCCACCGACTTGGCTTTGCGAATGAACTCGGACACAGGCCCATGGCGAGACGGTTTAGTCGCGATTCGTGACCAGCTCTTGCGTTTCATGACGTCGAATGGGGCAACATTGACCGGGGAAGTCGGAGACACCCTCGACCCGCATCTGCACGAAGCGATCGCGATGGCTGAGTCGCCGTATTCACGAGGTCAGATCGCCGAGGTACACCGACACGGCGTCGTGTTGGAGGATGGCACTGTCGCGCGCACCGCACTGGTCACAGTGTCCACGTGAGGCGAGAGCCCTCAGGTATAATGTGAATCGCGGACTTTCTTGCCTTCACGAACCACCAGATCCCGCAAAGACAGATCAAATTTGATCCACGCTTCCTGGATATGTGCGGGTACGTGTTGGTCTTTGAGGACGGCTATCAAGATTTGATGCCGCCGATCAAAATGTCCGGACAAGATGGGGAGTGTTTCATGTGCGCGGCGAATCGATGGCCCTTCGTAGGTTCCGCTGCGATCGCCAAGATGCGCGGTCAAATAGTCGTATTGGCTTTGAATAAGCCGCGACTTGTCATGAGGCTGAAAGAAAAACCCAATCATCATGTCAGCAAAGAGCCGATCATAGAGGTCATGAATGATCTCCAACAAGGCTGCCTCTCCGCCCACTTCCTGAACCAGGCTCCACGATGAATTCGCACTCATTTTGGAACAGGCTTCAAAAACGCGCGACCATCCTTAACGACGACCTGAAAGTCCACATCAGCGGCACCACGTGATTGGCGTAACTGGTCGCGCTGGGTCTGCATCGACTGGCGAACCTGATCGTAAGAAAGCCCCTGCGTTGATTCGTTGAGTTGCCGTTTTGTGGCGATCAACTTGTCGTAGACTTGGCGCGCCTCGTCCTCTTGGGGAGCAGGACGTTGAACGACTCTCTGCGGCCCCGTTGAGCGCTGAATCGTCCTCTGAGCCGCAGGTGCTGCAGGCGATGTCCCTTCGCGTTCGGCCTCAATCTTTGCCTTCATCGCGGCGAGTTTACGCAGCTTATCCATGTCTGCACCGCGAATTTCATTGGCAGCAGGTGCAGCTTCGTTGCGATTCAGGCGAGTTTTGAGTCGATCAAGCTTGGATTGGCGATCGTCTCCGCTGCTCGGCTCTGACGCTGATGCGATTGAAGGTGAGACAGCCGGTGCAGGCGCGTCAGTCGGATGAAGTTGGCGACGAATCTCGGCCAGTTTTTCCAGACGACGCTCTTCTCTTTCGGCGTCAGACGGAATGGATGAAGGCATTTGCGGTTCGTTCGGCCTGCGCTCGTGTGAGTCAAAGGCTCCAGCCCTTTCCATCTCTTCGATTTCGGCCTGCAAATCGTCCACGCCATCGAACTCGAGGTCGAGTTCCAGGATCGGCAGATGATCGTCGGGGTTGGTCGCACGACTCTTGCGGCGTTCCTGATTTCTGCGAGCTCGATGGATGTCTCGCACGTAGGTGCCTTCTTCGATCTGACGTTCCACCCGGCTCCAATAGGCCTTGTAGGACGAAAACCGTTGAACGAGAGCCCGCAGGCGGAACTTCTGTGCGGTATTGCGGATGAAGATATTCTCGGCGCGTTGAATGAGCCGAAAGACGTCCTTTTGCAAGGTCGTCGGAGGCGTACGCTCGATGCCCAAGAAATACTGCTCGTAAATCGCCCGCAGCCTTTGCATTTTGGCTTCGAGTTCATTCAGCAGGGCTTCGATCTCGCCTTGATTCAATAATTCTTTAGACATGAGTCGGCAACTTACCCAGCGGTTTGCGGAAGCCCGCAAAGGCGTGTTAACTGCATTGCGGCTTGTGACTCCGGTGTTCTACTTGGAAGCATATCAACGAACGACTGGTACGACAAATCCTCTTTGGATTCTATTTGTTGTCGTGCTCACCTTCTGCCTTTCGTGCGAACGAAAGGCAGCCCAAACCCCAACGTCGGTCAACACGCAGAGTCTCTCCGTGCCTTCGGAGCCTCAAAGAATCGTGTCTCTGGCTCCAAACCTGACCGAGATCGTGTTTGCGTTGGGTGCAGGCGACCGACTCGTCGGGGTCACGCGCTATTGCGATTACCCAAAAGAGGCGCTCAAAATCCCCAAAGTTGGGGGCCTAATCGATCCGGACACCGAAGCGATCCTCACGCTGAAACCCGATTTGGTGATCGGTGTGACTTCGAGCGGCGATCCCGCGATCACGCGCATGCTGGCTCAAGCTAAGATTCCTTACGTCTTTCTTCGCATGGAAAGCCTCGAGGAAACATTCACCGGCGTGAGCCGTATCGGCAAAATCCTAGGCGGAACCAGCGAGGCTCGGGCTGAGGCGTTGGCTTCGGATATGCGGGAGTCACTCAAGGGCTTGGAGGGACTTGCACTCAAGGATCGACCGTCGGTCCTCATGGTTTATGGTCGAAAGCCCATCATCGCAGCCGGGCCTGGCACGTTCTCGCACGATCTCCTGATGCGCGCCGGCGGCCGAAATGTCCTTGAAAGCGACCAAAATTGGCCAACACTCGACATCGAAAAAGTCATCGAATTGAACCCGGACCGAATTCTCGACTTTTCGATGAGTGAAGAGACTCAAAGTACATTCTGGGACGAGATTCCGGGCTTGAGCGCAGTCGAATCCCATAATGTCTATCATTTCGATGACCCTTCGATGATGCGTCCCGGTCCTCGCATCGTCGACGCCTACCGCAGAATCGCCCTCGCGATCCGCGGCAAATCCCACGCCCATTAGTATGCAACGCCACGCCCTCACTCGATCTCGGCTTGCGGGCTACCTCCTCGCCGCTACAGCAGCGCTCCTTGTGGCGGTCGTGGCCGGATTGGCGTGGGGCTCGACCACCCGCAATATCTGGGATCTTTTCGGCGACAGTTCCATTTTGCTTTACGCCCGATTGCCACGAGTCATCTTCGCGGCTGTGGTCGGCGCGGCGCTGGCGATTTCGGGGGCGGTATTTCAAGCCGTGTTGCGCAATCCACTGGCAGATCCGTTTATCCTGGGCGTCTCGGGTGGCGCAGCGTTGGGCGGGTCGTTGATGCTCGCGACGCTTGGTGCTGGGCTCTCGCTCGCCGTTCCAGCCGCGTCTTTTGCCGGAGCACTGGCGTCGTTGGCGCTGATCCTCACCGTGAGCCGCTGGCTCCCCGGCGGACGACTTTCGACCTATGTGCTCTTGCTGACGGGCGTGGTCTTCAACGCGTTTGCGTCGGCCGTGATCATGTTTTTGAAGGCTATTCTGTCCGCGCAAAAGGCGCAGGAGTTGCTCTTCTACTTAATGGGAACGCTCTCGGTGGAAGGCACGCCGATGCGTGAGACTCTCGCGCTCAGCGGCACGATTTTGCTGTGTTGTGTGGTGTTGGTGGCATTTGCCCGAGAGCTCAACCTGCTGAGTCTTGGCGAAGACGAAGCCAGAGCGCTCGGCGTCAACGTCGAGAAAACACGCCGTTGGGTCGTGATTGTGGCGAGCCTTGGAGTGGCGGTCAGTGTTGCCTACACGGGCTTGATTGGATTTGTAGGACTTGTGGTTCCCCACGGTGTTCGATTGATCGTGGGCCCCGACCATCGGCTGCTCTTGCCGATGTGCGCTCTGGTCGGGGGTTCGTTCTTGGTGACATGCGACCTGATTGCCAGGCTCTCATTCAGTGTTTTGGGCACGTCTTTGCCGGTGGGCGTCGTAACGGCATGTATCGGCGCGCCACTCTTCATTTACTTCCTGCGACGAAACCTCCTGCGACAGGAGGGCGAATGATCAAAGCTGAAAACGTGCATGTTCGCCTGGGAAAACGCGATGTTCTTCTGGGAATCAATTGCGAAGCCGCGGCGAGCGAATCGGTGGCCATCATTGGGCCCAACGGCGCTGGTAAGTCCACGCTTCTGCGCGCACTGGCTCGCATTCGCGAGGTCGATCAAGGCAGCGTGACATGCCAAGCATGTCCCAACCCGAAAGAATGGGCTCGTTTCGTCTCGTTTGTGCCTCAATCCCACGCCGTCGTTTTTGAGTATTCGGTCCTGGAATTCGTCTTAATGGCTTTTCATATGGTGAACGGCCGATGGTCATTGGAATCCAAAGAACAGGTCGCCCAAGCCCACAAATCGCTGGAGCGACTTGGGGTCGGCCAATATGCAAAAAAAGCCGTCACCAGCCTTAGTTCCGGCGAATTCCAACGGGTGTTGATGGCCCGCACACTCGCGATGAAAGCCCCCGTATGGCTTTTGGATGAGCCGACATCAAACCTCGACCTAAAACACCAGATCTTGCTTCTGGAATTGGTGCGTGAACATGTTCGCGCAGGCGGAACCGCGATTGCGATTCTTCACGACTTGGGACTTGCGGCCCGGTACTTTGATCGCGTCATTGGTTTGCGAGCCGGCGCCATCTATTTTGATGGGCCGCCAGCGGACGTCATGACCGAGGCACACCTTTCCGACCTCTTCGATATTCCACTGAAGAGGCTCTCCGAGGGCGACCTTGTGTCCTTTGCTGCATGCGCCGTAGATCCAAAAATCCAATAATACGTTCCAAACGACTCACGACGGGAGATCCAATGAAGAACCTCAAATATATCCTATGTCTGATGCTACTCGCATCGTGCGCCGCCGAACAAAAGTCGGCGCCTGTGGGTTCTGGCACTCAATCCGAAGCGGCTGAAGAAGAGCAAGGCCCAGCTACGGTCAGCGATTCCGAGCGCGAACAGCCCCTGAACGAAGAGGTAAAAAAACCGATGGTTGTCAGCGGCTTGAATGACCTGGTTTCTGGGCACAGCGCCTTCGCGTTTGATTTGCACAAGGTCATGCCTGTCCAAAACCTTGTCTACTCGCCGCACAGCATCAGCACGTTGTTGGACGCCCTTCAGGTCGGAGCCGCTGGAGAGACAGCAGAGCAGATGAAACAAGTGCTTCACATTTCACATGAAAAACAGGACGCAACGCACCAACGGACCTTGTTTGATGCGCTTGCCGCACGAGAAAAAGGGGCGGGGGAACGTGGTTTCAGACTTCGCGTCTCAAATAATATATGGGTCGATTCTGGCCACTCTTTGAAAACGTCGTTTCTGCGTGAGGTGGAAACCAACTTCTTGATGACGCCAAAAACCCTAGATTTTGCGGCCTCCGAAGACGCTCGAAAAACGATCAACACGTCGATTTCCGACGCCACCGAACAACGAATCCCCGATCTGATTCCCCCCGGAGTTCTGAATTCATTGACCCGCGTCGTGTTGACCAACGCCGTCTACTTCAATGCACCGTGGAGAGTACCATTCCCTAAAAGCGCGACCGCTGACGGTCCCTTCACAAAATTGGACGGAAAGAACGTGACCGTGCCGTTCATGAACCTCACCGAAACGGTAGGTTATACCGCCAATAAATCGTACCAAGCGATCGAGCTTCCATATGCGGGTGGCTCGGTCGTCGCCGTTGTCGTACTGCCCGAACCCGGCAAATACGAAGAAGTCGACGCTGCGCTCTCAGCTGGACGATTCACGGCATTGGCTGCTGGCATGTCATCGGAGCGCATGCAGATTCAGGTGCCGAAATTCAAAATCCGAACGGCGATCGAACTCAACAAGACGTTGATGGCAATGGGGATGAAGGATGCGTTCGACCAGAAAAAGGCCGACTTTTCGGGGATGGTTAAGGAAGGCGGAGAACCGCTCTACGTGTCCGCGATTCTGCACGAGGGCTTCATCAACGTAGACGAGGCTGGCACCGAAGCCGCAGCATCAACGGCCGTCATCATGAGCACTCGTGGAATGGCAGAGGCCCCCCGGGCATCCTTCGTTGCCAATCGCCCCTTTACGTTTTTAATCGTGGACAAACCAACCGGCGAGATTCTCTTCGTCGCGCGCGTGGTTAACCCGGCGAGCTGAGTTCACGAATCGTGAGAGCCGCTTGATTGCGCGGGACCGAGACCTGCGTTCCGGTCGTCAGGTTTTTCACCGTAACTTCATTGGCCGCCGACTCGTCGGCTCCCATCATCACCACGACCGGGATATTACGAGACTCGGCATACTTAAATTGCTTCGAGTACTTGTCGTGGTCTGGATACACGTCCACCCGCAATCCTTGACTTCGTAGTTCGGCCGCGAGTGCCATGGTGGACGCCGTGGTTTCTTTGTCCCAAAGCATCAGCATCACATCGACGTGGGTCTCGTCATCGTTGAAAAGTCCCCGCTCTTCCATCAAAACAAGGATGCGCTCAACGCCAAGCGAAAATCCGCACGCCGGGACATCGCCCTTCATAAACATGCCGATCAATCCGTCGTAACGACCGCCGCCGCCGAGGCTGCCTGCAAAGTCGTCGCTGCGAATCTCGAAGATTGGCCCGGTATAATACGAAAGGCCACGAGCCAGATACGGGTCCAAACAAATCAGCGATGCAGCGGCACCACCTGCAGCATATTCCAGCAGATCCGAAAGGTCCGAAACGGCTGCCTCACCTTCTTCCGAAGCACTCAGGGACTGCTGCAAATGCGCGAGCATCGCTTCGTTCGAAAACCCAGGTTGTCCTGGCCCCGGACAGCCTTCGAGCACGGCCATCAATTTGGTCACCGCAGAATCGGCGATGCCACGGGTCGTCAACTCGGCGATGACGCCATCGCGACCGACCTTATCAAGCTTATCGATCGCGATCAGCGCGTCGGATTCCTGAGATTCTGGAATCCCGGAAACCTGCATCAGCGCCAAGAGTACCTTGCGATGGTTCACGTGAATTCGAACATCGTTGAACCTAAGTTCTTTGAGGATCGTAGCCAGCGCAGCAGTGACCTCTGCCTCGACGGTCATGGAGGAAGAACCAACCACATCGACGTCGCACTGAAAGAACTCGCGGTATCGACCCTTTTGAGGGCGATCGGCCCGCCATACCGGAGCAATCTGATAACGCTTAAAAAAACGCGGCAAATCGTTGCGATACTGGGCGTAAACACGGGCCAAGGGCACGGTCAAATCGTAGCGAAGGCCGGCGTCGGCCAAGTCTGTATCTTTGACTTCTTCGGCCTGCAGCGCGCGCTGAAGCTTGTCCCCGCGCTGAAGAATCTTGAAGACCAGTTGGTCTCCCTCTTCACCGTATTTACCCAACAAGGTGTCAAGGCGTTCCACGCAGGGCGTATCAAGGCGCTCGAATCCGAACGATTCGTAGACGCGTTCAATCGTGTTGAATACGAATTGGCGTCGGCGAACATCCTTAGGAAGGAAGTCACGAAAGCCACTGGCTGGTTTTGTAGAGATAGACATGGATTATTTCTGAAGCTCTTTGGGCTTCGGAACGTCTTTCCATTCGAATGGAACGTTGAAACGAGCGAGTCCCGTGCGACCAAAAAGAGAACCTGGGTATTCAAAACTGACTTGAGTGATCTCTTTGGGCGGAGCCTCGAACAACACAAAATCGGTCACGGATTTACCCGGCTCAAGTGTGACGGCCCCGTCGGCCTGTCCCGCTACCGTAGTCGTGGCTGCAAATTTCACGCGATTATAAGCCGTGTCGGCGCCGTAAATCGCGGCACCGCGAAGGTTAATCGCCTTATGACCAGGTTCAAACCTGATGGCCTCTGCCGACCCGTTCTTGATCTCATACGAGACCTTGAAAAGGGGATCCGACGAGAAACCTTCGCCCTGAGCCGCATCCTGAGTCTTGACGTAATCGAGTTCCGCTCCTGTCACCGAGAACGTCACGCCGTTAAAATCTTGTGCCTGTCCGAGTGCATAGACCTTGGGTCCCTTAGGCTCGACGGGCTTATAGTCGATCCTGAACAGGAGAGGCATTTTGCCGCGATGCATCGCAGGAGGAATGCTGAGAATCAGTTTCTGCGGCCCGTCGGGCACCTCAAAAAGCAGGACATCCTGAGCCGACTCGCCTTTCGCCAAGGTGGTGGCATTCACGATTTGCCCCTCCACACTGCCTTTGTCGAGCACCACGCCGGAAATCAGATTCTTATTCACCGGCGGCAAGTCTGCTTCGGCACCTGGATCAAGATAAAGAATCGGCGTCGCAGCCTCCGTCATCTGCAGCGAGCTATGAGACGGGCTGTAGATGAAACTTTTTTCGTCAACGTTTTTGATCGAAATCGGCAACCTCAACACCGGACGAGGGTACTCGTAGGTGTTGTCGCCGTCATTGATCTCAAGATAACGGACGTCGTAGTCCGAAACCGTGAACTCAATGCCACCGGCGGTTTGAGCGGTACCCACCACCCCAATGAGTGGTTTATCGCAGCCCACAAGGGCCGCTGCCAACATGACCGCCACTAAAGTGGTGGAAACTATTGAAGAATCTGGTCGAGAACGAACGTCCATAGACTTCTGCCTGACTTGGAAAAACCCAGCGAGCGGCGGCAACGTCACGTGTTGCCGAAGCCGCGATCAACTTCGCCCGAAAGCGCACTACGGTCAAGAATGTATACACCTATCAACGCAGCGCGTCATGCGGTTCCGTAGAGCCGGTCGCCCGCATCCCCCAAGCCCGGCAAGATGAATCCACGCTCATCAAGTCCGTCGTCGATGGCCGCCGTGTAGACCATGACGTCTGGATGATAACGATGCAGATATTCGAGCCCCTCGGGGGTGGCCAACAAACACATGAATCGTATCGACTTCGGGCGTTTTTCCTTCAGTCGGTCAACGGCGGCCACTGCGGAATGCCCGGTCGCCAGGAGCGGATCGACAACGATGCAATCACGAGCTTCCATCTGGGCAGGAACCTTGAAGTAATACTCGACTGCCACGAAGGTGCTGGGATCGCGGTACAAACCAATATGACCCACCGGAACGGCCGGCAGGAGCTCCAACATCCCGTCCAAGATACCCTGCCCCGCACGCATAATTGTGATCAGTGCGACCTTTTTCCCGCTCAACACCGGAGCCCTCATGTGTGTGATCGGGGTCTCGATATCCTCAAACTCAAGCGGCATCTCGCGGGTGACTTCGTATCCCATCAAGAGCCCGATTTCTGCCATCAGACGCCGAAAATTTTCGGTCGGAGTTTCCCGGTTACGCATCTGAGTCAGTTTGTGTTGCACCAGAGGATGGTCAATAATGACGGTGTTTTCCAACTTTTATCTCATAAAAAAATGGGCAAAAAAAAAGCCGCCGAAGCAGCTTTTTTCGAACTTAAGAAGGCTTAGGACTTCTTCGCATCCTTCTTGGCGTCTTTGTCGCCATGACCGCAAGTGCACTTATCCGTGCCACATGCTGTGCAGGTCTTACCGTCTTTTTCTTTGTCGCAGGTGCATTTATCGGTGCCGCAAGCTTCGCAGCTGGTCTTTTCGTTTTGAGCCGAGGCTCCGCCTTTGTGACCGTCACACGCAAACGCGGGAACTGCCAACATCATGCCGAGGATTGCGACGCCGCTGAGTAGAACTGTCTTCATTTTGAACTCCGTGAAATCAAGGACGGCAAAGAGACTATCAGGGCGTTCGCCACTTCTCAATTCTCGACGACGATCACAATCGCGTAAAAACCCCATGCAAAACCCTCGGGCCGATATGGAGCCACCAGGATCGACACCCGCCCTTTCTCGGTTTCAATGATTTCCTTCGCGAAATCCATGTCGTCGAAGTCATGAGTGACGAATCTCCAATACCGACAGCCCTTATGATATTTCAATACATACTGATCCGACATCTTTGCACCAGCGGCATCGAGACCGATTTCGTTCTTCTCGATGCGAGCAGCGGTTTCGCGTGCGATTCCGCGCAACTTGATACTCTCTTTTAGCGGCGGCAAGTTTCGTTGGGCGCGAAGCCGATTAAGATCCCGTAAGGCTTCCCCGACACGCCTGTTGAAATCCATTTCGGGTAAAAACACGTAACTCGATGCAAGCACGTCGACGCCATCCCCATCGGCGACCGTTCCGATGGCCAACGTAGAAACACTCGGGCCGAGAAGCAGTCTGCGACCGGAAGCCGACTCCAGCACAGCGTCAACATAAGAACTGGGATCCGTGTTGCTGATGCCCAGGGTTCGAAAGAACCCGTCGACGATGAATCCCTCAACGTTCCATCCTGCCAGTACTGCCATAGAGGCTTCGTTCTCGGAATCCACATCGGCTTCGGCTTCCTCAGAGAACATGAAGGGGGCAATCTTGGAGTTAAACTTTGACTGCGCTACTGCAAGCGTCAGCGGTTCCAGCCCTGCTTGAGCGCGCACATGATTTGCGACGCGAACGACCTCCGCCGAAAACCCGTCACGCGACTGACTGGCCGCAACAATCGGAAGCCCGGTCGCCGTTTGGATCGAATCTCCTTGCGAAACGGGCGCCTGCGCAACCGCACGACGAATGGCGGGAATCATGTAACTCTGCGGCGGTGTGGCAGAGGCCACCATCACTCGACCCGAAAAACTCGCCAAGAAGCGCCCTTCTTTGGCCACCGAAAAATCAACATACGCAAACGAGTCGGAAGCCTCAATCGGACAGGTAAACACGAATGCTGGGTAGGCGATCCTCGAATCTCGCTCACATGATGCGAATCCGAATTCTCCCTTTGTGATGGTCGCGCCGATGCTAGCGGTGTTGGCGACATTTGACGTTCCGCGAATCACCACCGAGTCGGCATGTACGAATGGCGTATACTCAAAATCAAGACTGCGCTCGGCATTGACCAGAAAAAACCTCAAGACTCCATCATGATGTCGGGCCGCAACACCGACATCGAATGCCCCGGAGCCATCGAGGCGACCGCCTACCCACTTCGATATGCCGGCTCTGTCATCGCTCCACGCGGCGGCAGGATCGACAACGTCCTCGTAAGACAACCATGAAACCCCGAAGGATTGGGACGTTGCGCCACAACGCGCACCGATGAACTGCTTGACTCCCTCGGTCGCGAAGTCACCGTACGCCGCAAAATATTCAGCGGATTGTTGGGCCACACACATCGCAGCGGCCGACATGCGGTGTTTAGCGTTTTGGGCCACAATGGCCTCGACGCCTTTCTCCCAGTTCGTGTTCAGTTCGGGTTTAGAATAACCAAAATGATCGGGTAGCTCCCCGACCAATCCCCACTGCTCAACCACCAGTCGTGCCTTTTTTGGCGCTGCCGTGACCTTCGGTACGGGCCGATTGGCCAGAGCCTCTGATGCTTCTTTGGATGGCCAGTTATTTTCCGGCATATATTGCGACGATGAAGAGCAGCCAAACACAAATAGCAGGAATGCCATTCCGAGTAGTTTAATGTTCACGTATTCCCCCCCTGACTTCCATTGGGTGTCTTTCCAATGTTCTAACCGGATTGCTACGCGGAGCCAACCCTTAAGAAAAATTCCCGGTTGCCAGTTTTCGTACTCCCGCCCGGCATGCAACTGGCGCAACACTCGGTCAAAAACAAGATGCCCGCGAACCCGGCTCTAGCAATCACCAGCACGCCTGCGGGCAACATCCCCGCGAGCCCAAGAGACGGCAAAACCCAACCGAAGCCGGGACTCTATCTTGATGGCTCCAAAATTTGAGGACCAAGGTCGAAGCGAGCAAGATGCTCGCGAACCAATCTTTGGCAAAAGGCAGCAACCCAAGAAACGACAAAACCCAGCCGACGCTGGGACTGTCTTGGTGAATCTTTAAAGAAAGCGACCAGCGTGCCACGCACACTATTTTTTGGGTTCCTTGCAGGGACCGGTAGTCGAAGCGAGCAAGAAGACCGCGAACCAATCTTTACCCAGGCCTCCGTTTTACTCCGCCTAATGATGGGTCGTTAGGAGATGGCACGGTCGTCGATCGTAGGCTGGCGAGGAAGTATGATCAGCCACGAAGTTCTGGACAAATCTTCCGACCACTTGTCTCGGCTTGCCGCGATCTGCGTCTCTGTTCCGAATCTGCTCGGTTAAGCGTGCCTTCGAATGTGTGGCCAAGGCACTTTGGATAGCTTCTCTTCTTCGGGCACCGGCTCGTTTGACTGCATAAACTCCCGAATCGGATCGCAAATCGAATCGCAAATCGGATCGCTAGACTGAAGCCCCTGCGCGTAGGTCACAATTCACGAATCGAATCGCAGATCCGATGGATAGGCGGTAGCAATCGAGTCTCAAATTGGATCGCCAGGCTGGAACCTTGCGTCCTAGTCACAAACCAATGCCGAGCTGGAGCGGCGCGCGTTAGGCACGCACAATTCGCGAATCGAATCGCAGATCTGATGGAAAGGCTGGACCGGCGCGCGTTAGGCACAATTCACAAATCGAATCGCAAAAACCAATGCCAGGCTAGAGCCTGGCGCACCAAGCACAAGGCCAGGCTGGAGCCTGGCGCACCAAGTACAGATCGCACGGCCGGGCGCACCACGGGTCGCAGCCCGTAAAACAAAGACCCAAGAAACGACAAAACCCAGCCGAGGCTGGGTTTTTGTCTTAAAAATTGGTTGGCAACGACCTACTCTCCCACAACCTTACGATTGCAGTACCATCGGCGCTGAGGAGCTTAGCTTCCGAGTTCGAGATGGGATCGGGCGGACCCTCC
>Ga0100385_1002069_pt1 | contig 19307 bp, 16 predicted proteins | sample CryGeymeta201509_FD_81543 | JGI IMG/M metagenome (GOLD analysis project Ga0100385, IMG submission 81543) | Groundwater microbial communities from Crystal Geyser aquifers in Utah, USA - Crystal Geyser metaG 2015-09 | ecosystem: Environmental > Aquatic > Deep subsurface > Groundwater | place: USA... | reverse complement strand
CCACCACTTCCATCCATATCATAATTGCCTGTCCCTATCCACTTAGCACCTGAACTGTCTATCGATATTGAATTGACATTGTTATTAGGCAAGCCGGAATTTGCCTTATTATAAACCATCCAGTTGGTGCCGTCAAATTTGGCAAGCCCACGTTCGGTCCCGACCCACTTATTCCCAGAACCGTCTATCGTTATTGACAAGACACGGTTAGAAGGCAACCCAGAAGTTGAAGTATTATAACTTAGCCATTCAGGTTTTTGTGAATAAACAGAAAGAGACACAAACAGAAACATTGTTAGTAGTACATACAACCTTTTCATTTTGAACTCCTATTTATTTTAGTTTCATTTTTAAAATTCAAGTAACTCATTCTTCGGCAAAAGCCAATATTATTTTGTTCTTAATCACTTGTCTTATGGCGTAGCAACTCAGCCGCAACACAGAACAGCAATGCCAGCTTATTGCAATAATTTTTTTATTTTTTTGTCTCACGCGTTTTTTCGAAAACTCTTTACTTATTAAACAAGTTAAATGCTATATCATTTTGGTTTTTCATCAACATTGACGAGAAGAATTCTTGGGATAGTTACTTCTTCATTATTGTTTTCAAAATTTGGATTATTAAAAAAATTTTTTAAGAAATCAATAAACTCATTAATGTTATAATTTTTCTTTGAGATATTACTAAATAATTTAAATAGATAATTTAAAACATTTATATTCCTTACGATATCAGTTCCTGTGATTAAATTTAAAATTGAGAATGTAAAACAATCTATATCCAAAGTTGTCACGAGCTCAAAATGATTTTGTCTATTTATTTGACTCAAACTTTCAGAAAAAGAAATATTAGGAAAAGTTAAAGTTCTTGGTTGTCTTTTTTTATTCGTTCGTTTTCGATAGTTTATTTTTTTTGCAGAACAATAGGCAAAGTTAATTTCCTTTAAGCCGTCTTTGTAAAAAACTCCAAATGTCCCAATAGTTTCATAGTCCATAAAAGATAAAATATCCTTTGGTAATCCTAAGCTTGAATTGTCATTGATTTCCGGTCTCTCTGATAATAATTCATATTGAAAATATTCACCTTTAAATTTGAATGGAGATACCAAATTTTTAGTCTTTTTTTCATATTTAGTTTGAAGAAAAGTCATCCTAGCCTGTCGCTTAATCGGGGAATAAGTTATTATCCATAAATCTGATATTTCTCTTTTGATTTTTTGTTTAATTGTTGCTGAATAAAATTCAACTAATTTCTTGTGGGTTTCGTCAATGAATACTGTAGAATATTTCAGTGAAAGAATATTACTTAATTCACAAAATAAAGTAACTTCATTTATTTTAGATGTTTTTTTTATCTCTGATTTAATTCGTTTTTTATCATATACATATTTGAATTAACCTAAAAACGATTTCTTTATGTTCAACTCTTTTTATTTTCAAATTGATGTAAATCATTCTGCTAAACTGCACATTCTTTTAGCTCAAGGATGATAAACAAACCTCAACTCATCCATCCTCCTTAAAGACAAACACCTTTCACTAACAGAAACTCATTTTTAATTCCGCACAACCATAAATGGTTTGTGCTGCACGAACAAATTCCACTAAAGCGGAATGCTAAATGATATCATCGTTTACGATGATTTTTTCGTTCAGCTATATCCTTCAGGATATAGCTGGTAACGAGTGAAAAGAAATATTCTTGCCCCCTTTAGCTTTTTCCCCAAGCAACGTCTTGGGTAAATTTAGTTATGTTAAATAATGCTTTATCACTTCATCTAAGTAAGGATGAAATTTTTTAGGAAGATTTTTGTACTTCGACTGTAATTTCTGTTTTACTGTCTTAAAGTCATTCGAATTTGTTTTTACGGCATCTTCACGAATGTTCGATAATAAAGTTTCGAGTTTCGCTCTCACTTTTTCTAAGACTTTCCCATCGTCTGTAGCGGCAATTTCATTAATGGTTTCTTCCAAATCAAAATTATTTTTTACCAGGAGTTTAAAACAGCATCCGCGGAAATTTTCCGAGATCAATGTTCTATTCACTTCAAGTTCAGCGGCAATTTCACTAAACGCCGAGTGAGAAAATTGTTTCTGGCGAAGCGCATCTAAAACAAGTTCTTCATAATGAAGTCGCTTTTCTTTTATAAGTTCTTCAGGTAAATCGGCAAGTTGAAGAACAGTCCGCTGTTCCGCATTTGCAAAAACGAAAGCGCGCTTAAGGGCAGATTCCAACTCCCGAACATTTCCCCGCCAGTTATGCTGCAATAAAATTTCCATCGCCGCTTTTGAAAGACCGGTGAGTAAACTATTCTGACTTATAATTCCTTCAACTATTGCAGGAATATCTTCTTTCCTTTCACGAAGCGGAGGAAGCTGAATAGGGAAGACATTAAGCCGGTAAAATAAATCTTCGCGGAATTTTTTCTCTTTTACTAATTGATCAAGTTTTTTATTTGTCGCGGCAATGATCCGCACGTCAACGCGAAAAGTTTTGGCGGAACCTACTTTCTCAAATTCGCCAATTTGCAATATGCGAAGCAGTTTTACTTGAAAATTTTCTGATGTTTCTCCGATTTCATCTAAGAAGATCGTGCCTTTATCAGCCGCTTCAAATCTTCCCATCTTGTCGGCAGCCGCGCCGGTAAAAGCTCCTTTCACATGCCCAAATAATTCGCTTTCCAAAAGCGTCTCCGAAAGCGCACCACAATTGACGGCGATGAACGGAGCGTCTTTACGTTTGCTATTTTGATGGAGCGCTTTAGCGACTAATTCTTTTCCGGTTCCACTTTCACCTAAAATCAAAACAGTCTCATTTGTCGGCGCCGCTTTTATTATAAACGAAACAACCTCACGCATTACTTTCGAGCGATAAAGAATACCGCAAAAATTTTCGTTCACTTTTTCATCTGCCTTTGGCGAATAGGGCAATTCATTTTGTTCCTGTTTTTCCTGTCGGGCGATTTCCTTTTGAAGTAGTTCGATTTTTTCTTTTAGATTTTCTTTTTCTTTTAGCGACGAAGAGTCAGACTTTTTTATCAACTCAACAAACTCGTGTTCTTTTTTTGCTAAAAGATGTTTTAGCGCTTCTGCTTCTGAAATAGTCGTTTCGAAAAGTAAATTACGTTCCAAAACAGAGAAGAAAATATCTAAAATAAATAATGACAAAAATGGGAGGAAGAACGAAGCGAAATGCAGCTCGTAATTAAGAAAGCCAAAAAAGATAAATTCAATGCTCAATACAAAAGTGAAGACCGCAGTTATTAAATAGGTACGCAGTAAGGTTCTCTTCTCAAAAAGAAAAAGAAGAAAAACAAGCAAAAGCAAGTGGAATAAAATTGAAAAAGAAAATAGTGATTCATCATGTCCATTTCTCTGCAACAAATTCGAGACCGCAAACGCATGAAATGCAATACCGGGTAGAGAGGCATCGAACGAGGACGAAAGTTTTTTCGTGTACTTTTCATCTGAAACGCCGATCAATATAATTTTACCGTGGAGTTGCTGTAAGCCGGGTGAACTTTCTTTTACAAGCGAGAAAAATTCCAGCAATTCATATTGATGAAACGATTTCCACGAAGAAGTGATATTTACTTTTAGTTCATTGACGCCCTCCGAACCGGCTACTTGCGCAGAGAAAGATCTCTCACCATTTACCCGGAGAGGAATTATTCCTTTTTCTAAAAATCCTAAATGCCCGGTGACAAGTGAAGAATCACGTTCTTTAAGTGAAGGAAATTCTATTACGTCAGACGCATAAAAGTTATTCTTAATAAACATATTCCCTGGAACCGAACTCAGGATAACAGGAGCAGCAGCATTAATCTGCGATATGAGTAGATGGTCGTACATCGTTTGAATAGAGTTAGACCCGCTAAAAAAAACTTCGATCCCGATTTTTTTCACGCCGTACTTATTCAACTCATTTATAAGCAGAGCGTAATAACTTCTTTTCAAGGGCCAGCCGCCGAGCTGTGCAATATCGTTACCGGAAATGGTAATAAGTACAATATTGGTATCCGGTAAAACTTCACCGCGAATATTCTTAAAAATATTTTTGCATATTGAGTTTGAAGAATCCGACAATCCGGTAAAAAATATTGTCAAAATAAAAACCGCAAGAACGATCAAAATTTTTATAACAAATTGTTTGTTCCATTTAGCAGTAAACATTAATTTTCTTTAAAGAAATGATAAATAATTCATTCATTACTTTAAAAATATAAAGAATTCAATTCAATTTTTAACATTACCCTTGAATAACAAAAAAGTCTAACACAATTTTAATAAAGGTTAAGATGGAAAATAAGATCCCAAACAAATTAATTAGTGAGAAAAGTCCTTATTTACTCCAACACGCATACAATCCCGTTGGCTGGTATCCGTGGAATGAGGAGGCATTTAACAAAGCAAAGAAAGAAGACAAACCGATTTTTCTTTCAATCGGATATTCAACTTGCCATTGGTGTCATGTAATGGAAAAGGAATCGTTTGAAGATGAAAGTGTTGCCGCACTGATGAACGAAACTTTTATCTCAATAAAAGTTGATCGCGAGGAGCGCCCGGATATTGATTCGGTTTACATGGCGGTCTGTCAAGTCTTAACAGGCAGCGGCGGCTGGCCTCTTACTATTTTGATGACTCCCGACAAGAAACCCTTCTTTGCTGGAACGTATTTTCCGAAGGAGGGCACACAGGGGAGAATGGGATTGAAGGATTTAATTACCAAGATTGACGCACTCTGGAAAGCTGAACGTCAGGATTTACTTACTTCTGCTTACCAAATTACTGAAGCAATGCAGAGAACAAGTGATGCTCGCTTTGGAAATGACTTTACACCTGCTATAATGGATCTCGCTTTCAGACAATATAGAGAGCGGTTTGATCATCAATTTGGGGGGTTTGGAAGTTCTCCAAAGTTTCCAACCCCTCATAATTTGTTATTTCTTCTCCGGTATTATCAACGGACAAAAACCGATGAGGCACTTGAAATAGTTACAAAAACTTTGAACGGTATGCGTAAAGGAGGGATGTACGATCAAATTGGTTTTGGATTTCACCGCTATTCAACTGACAGGCAATGGCTTGTCCCTCATTTTGAAAAAATGTTATACGATCAGGCGATGTTGATGTTAGCCTTTACCGAAGCGTATCAAGTGGCCGGCAATGAATTGTTCAAGCAAACGGTTTATGAAATTTACGAGTATGTTCAGCGTGAATTAACTGCTTCAAACGGTGCATTCTTCTCTGCCGAAGATGCTGACAGTGAAGGGGAAGAGGGGAAATTCTATCTCTGGGGTGAAGAAGAAATTAGAAAAATATTAGGTGAAGATGCGGACGACATTTTCGATATTTTTCAAATTAAAGAAAGAGGAAATTTTCTTGATCCTTTTAAAGGAGAACATCACAGAGAAAATATTTTTCATCTCCTAAAAACCATTGATGAATTTGCCTTCGAAAACAATTTAAAAAGCGAATCGCTCTCTTCAACGGTTTCACAATCATTAAAAAAACTTTTTGATGAAAGGGAAAAAAGAACTCATCCCCATAAAGATGACAAAATCCTTACCGACTGGAATGGATTGATGATATCCGCCATGGCAAAAGCCGGGGCTGTTTTTGAAGAAGATAAATTTGTCCGCACTGCTGAAACCGCAACGCAATTTCTTTTAACTAATTTACAAACACCCGAAGGATCGTTACTCCATCGTTATAGAGATAACGAAGCCGCGGTATTTGCTAATCTTGACGATTACGCTTTTTTAATTTTTGCTTTACTTGAATTATATGAAGCGACCTTTAATGCTGAATATTTAGTACATGCAGAGAAATTCCAGAAAGTGATCAACAAACATTTTGCCGATGAAGTGTATGGAGGATTTTTCTTTACTTCAGATTTTGCCGAAGAGCTCATCGTTCGCCAAAAAGAAATTTACGATGGAGCAATTCCTTCAGGTAACGCGGTCACAATGCTGAATCTCCTAAAACTCGCCCGCTACACCGGAATTAGTGATTATGAAAACAAAGCATTGGATTTAAGCCGCGCTTTCCATGAGCAAGTAAAAGCTACACCGATGGGACACCCGTTTCTTATGGTCGCACTTGAGTTTATGCTCTCTGAAAGTACGGAGATTGTTATCGTTGGAAAACCGAACGAAATAAAAGTTAGAGCTGCTATTTCCGATTTAAGAAAAAAGTTTATTCCCAATAAAGTAGTGTTGTATAAAGAGCCTGGTAACTCAAAGGATATTGATGGAGTGGCAAATTATGCTGCAAGTCTTACAGAATTAAATAACAAACCGACTTTTTATCTTTGTAAAAATTTCGCATGCGAATTACCGACAAACGACTTTGACGAAATTTGCGCAAACTTGGAATCGAGTAGATGAATTCCGATTTTTCTCAAGCAGGGAAAATATTGATACTCTTCGGTGGAGTTCTTGTTTTGGTTGGAGTTGTTCTGCTGTCGTTTGGCAAAATTCCTTTTCCGGGGAAGCTGCCGGGAGATATTATTATTCAGAAAAAGCAATTCACTTTTTATTTCCCGATCGTCACTTCGTTATTGTTGAGTTTGCTCATTTCCTTGCTGCTTTATCTCTTTAGAAAGTAAAAAGCCCGAACGAATCGGGCTTTTATAAAAACATAACTTTTATTTTATCAACAGGTTTTTGATCCCTCTGGCTAACGTTTCTTTTGGTACTAAACCGACGTGCTTGTCAACAATATTTCCTTTTTTATCAATAAGAAACGAAGTCGGAATTCCGGAAACACCGCCAAACAACTTTGCGGTACTCTGGTCACCGTATACAACCGGATAATTGATCCCGTAATTTTTTACAAATCCTGGAACATCTTCTTTTGTATCCGAATCAACCGAAATTCCAAGTACAACAAAGTTTTTGGGGAATTCTTTTTGCAATTCAATTAAATCGGGAATTCCTTTCCTACAGGGAGGGCACCATGTCGCCCAAAAATCTATCAGTACGACTTTATTTTTGTAATCGGAAAGTTTTATGGTCTTACCTTCAATGTCTTTAAGCGAAAACTCTGGAGCTTTTTTTGATTGAGCTAGCGAAGGACTTGAAAACATGAAGACTAAAAGGACAAAAAAGGTAAATGACATTGCTATATTTTTCATACAATTCCTTAATAATTTTTCAGTTTGATGAATACAATCGTGGAAAGATTCACTGGGTTGATACTTGCCCAGATTTATTATAAAATGGGGGATAAGGTCCGCTTTCGGGTTCTTTTCTTGTATTATTCAAAACAAAAAAGAATAAAAGAACCAATAAAAAAACGATCGTTTCAATCCGGCTCTTTAATTTGGGATCTAATAACGGTTTTTTCTCTTGTAACGGTGTTTTGCCAATTTGTCGAGCCTGATTTCTTTTCTTTTCTTTTGCCATACTTCTTTCATATTAAATTATAAATTCGCTGCAAGAAAATATAAAAATATTTTGACTTATGTAAGCCTTAATTTCGTAATACCTAACCCGGACAAACCGGAAATCACAAAAAACAAATACCAAATAATTTTAGATGAATGATTGAATGTTTGCATGGTTGCATGTAAATCATTAATTAAGAACATTCATTCATTCATCCATGCTTTCAATCATCCATCGTTTGGAAATTAGGTTTTAGTTGTAATAACGTCTCATTTTTTTTGTATAAGGCGACTTATATAGTTTTCATTTGCGTAATTTTAGAACAATCAATAGAGGAATTTTTAATGAACGACTTTCTTTTTTCTCAGTTTATGGGACCAAAGGGAGAGAATATTTCTCTTCTTCAAACATATATTGAAAAAATTCTTGATGAACAGAAAAAATGGCGGGCAGATTATTCACCGGAAGATATTTCTCTTTATAAGAAATCGGAATATAACAACGGTAAACTTGTTGAAGAATTTGAAAAATTTTTAGAACGAAGTAAAAATCATTTCCCGTTTTTTCATCCCCGCTATGCGGCGCAAATGGCGAAAGACCCGGCAATTCCTACAATACTCGGTTATTTGACCTTCATGCTTTCTAACCCCAATAATCACGCTTATGAAGGTGGTCCTGTTACTACGGAAATGGAAATGGAAGTTGTGGATCTTCTTTTAAAAATGGTTGGATATAAAACCGGCTGGGGACATTTAACAAGCGGCGGCTCTCTCGCAAATATGGAAGCGCTTTGGGCGGCGCGTGATTTTTATAATAAAGGAACGGTTTATTTTTCGGAAGTTTCTCACTATTCGTGGAAGCGGATTTGCAAAATATTAAACATAGATGCGTTCAAAGAAATTTCCGTTGATAAAAATTTTAGAATTGATTGCTCAATGCTTGAAGTTGAACTCAAAAAAAATGAAGCAATGATGGTAATGGCAAACCTTGGCTCCACCGGCACAGGAAGCGTTGATAATATTGAAGTTATTCTTGAGTTGAAAAAAAAATACCAATTCCATTTACACGTTGATGCTGCATACGGCGGTTTTTTTAGAGCGATTCTTTTAGATGAAAATTATATTCCTTCGTCACCAAAAACTCCTCTGAGTGAGCACACAGAAAAGCAATTGCTCCTCTTGTCGGAATCTGATTCAATTACTATTGACCCGCATAAACAAGGCTCTGTTTCGTATGGAGCCGGAGCGGTTCTTTATAAAAATGAAGAACTGCGCAACATCATTTTGAATACAGCTCCATACACGTATCATAAGTTAGACAAACCAAATATCGGAATGTTTTCACTTGAAGGTTCACGTTCCGGGGCAACGGCAGCGGCTTGTTATCTAACGTACAAAGTAATTCCGCCGAATAATTCGGGAATCGGGGAACTGTTATCACAAACTATTCTTGCTTCGCAAAAATTTTATGAGATGATCGAGCAAAGTGAAAATTATGATAACTTGAACTACCCGGATTTAGATATAAATTGTTTCTTCCGAAGATCTGTGAGTAAAAATATTTCTGAAGTAAACGAACGGACAAAGGCTATTTACAATCTTCTTTCGGTAGAAGCAGAAAATCCCGAGTTCATTCTTTCTAAGTTTGTACTTTCACCGGAAATCACCAAAATAGTGCTTCCGGAATATGAAAATCCCGGGGGGAAATCGCTTATTGCATTACGGGCAGTCTTTATGAAACATTGGTATGCGATGGATGATTTTTATTATCTTAAAGAATTAATTGAAGTTTTAGAATTGAAAGCAAAGCAGTAAATTTGTCATAAACTAAAAAAGAACAATGCATGATTGAAATAAATAATCTCCATAAAAGTTTCGGCTCAAAAAAAGTACTGCGTGGTGTAGATCTTCAAATCCATGACGGCGAAACCATTGTAATTATTGGGCGAAGCGGCTGTGGCAAGAGCGTTTTACTGAAACTTATTGTGGGATTACTTTCGCCCGAAGAAGGTTCTGTAAAAGTGGAAGGGAAAATTATTGGTGAACTTCCAGAAAGGGAATTGTATGAAGTTCGTAGAAATTTTGGATTTCTTTTTCAAGGAGCTGCTTTATTTGATTCAATGACGGTTGGAGAAAATGTTGCGCTTCCCCTTGTTGAAGCAAATAGTGGAACAGCAGAGGAGGAAATCAAAAGATTAGTTGAAGAGAAACTTGAACTTGTCGGACTTTCGGGAATTCAAAATCTTAAGCCTAGCGAACTTTCCGGCGGAATGAAAAAGCGGGTTGGGCTTGCCCGCGCTTTGATTACTAATCCAAACTATATTTTGTATGATGAACCGACTACCGGACTCGATCCGATTATGTCTGACTCCATTGATAACCTTATAAAAGAGTTAGCGGAAAAATTGAAAGTTACTTCGATCGTCGTTACCCATGATATGTTCAGTGTAAAAAATGTTGCTCATAAAGTAGCGATGATGCATGATGGAATTGTCCATTTTGTCGGGAATATTGATGAACTTCAAAACTCTTCTGATGAAATAATTACTGAGTTCATTAAACGAACAGAAAGCTAATGCAATTAATAAAGCCTATCCCAGAAAGGAAGGGGGTTCTGATTCTCCCTTTTGGGGAAAGAGGGCTTTTAGTTATTTTTAAATAGAAATTTTTAAACTCCATTACCTAAGAAAAAACATGAAATTCAGTAAATCATTCATTCCGACTTTAAAAGAAGTCCCGAACGACGCAGTCGTTACAAGCCATATATTAATGCTCCGCACCGGGATGGTTCGCTCTCTTGGCGCCGGCATCTATTCCTTTTTACCGCTTGGTTACAAAGTAATAAAAAAAATATCCGAAATTATCCGTCAAGAAATGGACGCAATCGGCGGGCAGGAATTCCATTTACCTGCATTGAATCCAAAAGAAATTTGGGAAGAAACAGGCAGAGTAGAAGCGTTCGGCGATATCATGTTTCAAATTAAAAACCGTGATTACGTCCTTGCACCGACTCACGAAGAAATTATGACGTATCACGCAAGAAAAGTTTTAAAGTCGTATAAAGAGTTACCGCAAATATGGTATCAGATTCAAACCAAATTTAGAAATGAAGCGCGTCCACGTAGTGGAGTTATCCGCGGAAGAGAATTTTTAATGAAAGACGCCTATTCATTCGATTCAACTTATGAAAATCTCAATGTATCTTATCAACTGCACGACGGTGCCTACAGAAAAATATTTGACCGCTGCGGATTGAAATATTTTGTCGTCGGCGCTTCAAGCGGAGCAATGGGAGGAACAGGTTCGGAAGAATTTATGGTGAAATCCGATGCCGGCGAAGATACTGTTGCCTATTGCGAGAGCTGCGGTTATGCGGCTAACGTTGAAGTTTCATCTTCCAAAGTAAAGGCAAAAGAAAGAAATGCAGAGAGTAAAAATATTTATGAAATTTCTACTCCGAATGTAAAATCAATTGATGAACTTTGTGCGTTTTTAAAGATTGATGAAACGGAATGTGCAAAATCCCGCGTGGTTATGCACGATAAAAAGCCTGTCTTACTTTTGATGCTTGGAAATGATGAAGTAAATGAAACAAAAATTGAAGCGATTCTGGGGGGAACAGTTCGCCCCGCGCATCCCGAAGAATTAAAAGAAATCACCGGCGCTGATGCAGGTTCAATCGGTCCGGTTGGGTTTAACGGAAGAGTACTTGCTGATCTCCGTTTGAAAGATGCGAACAATCTTTATAGCGGCGCAAATAAAAATGATTATCATCTCGGCGGAATTGATCTGATGCGCGATGTAAAAGGAATTGAATATGTTGATTTGCGAATTGTGAAAGCCGGTGAAGGTTGCCCGAAGTGCGAAGAGGCTCTTGATGTATTCACCGCTATTGAACTCGGACATATTTTTAAACTCGGCACAAAATATTCTGAAGCGATGGGCGCAACTTTTCTTGACGAAAACGGAAAAGAGAAGCCGTTGATAATGGGAAGCTATGGCATTGGCGTTGAACGGGTGATGGCATGTTTTATTGAACAACATCACGATGAAAAGGGAATCGTTTGGGATAAAACGCTTGCACCGTTTGATATTCATCTTCTTGCATTGAATTTGAAAAATCAAACAATAGTTGAAGCAGCAGAAAAAGTTTATCAAGAATTGATAGCAGCCGGATTCCAGGTTTTATTTGATGATAGAATTGATGCCGGCGCGGGATTCAAATTTAATGATGCCGATCTGCTTGGAATGCCGGTTCAAGTTATTATCGGAGAACGAAAATTGAAGGAAGGAAAAGTTGAAGTGAAAATCAGGAAGACTGGCGAGCGGTTTGATATTGAGATTGAAAAGTTAAATGATTTTGTAAAATCGTTAGATTAATGTTGCGAACAACAAAAATGAAAAATTGAAATGAAAGTTAAAGAAACACTTTTTCCTTATTTGGAGACTTCTATCAAAGCAATTGTTGATAATGCTGAGACCGGTGAGGCTTTGGGAAATTATGAAAATGAAAAATTCGATTTAATAATTACCTCGCCTCCATACAACATTGGTAAAAGTTATGAAGCTAAGCAGTCAATTGAACAGTATTTAGAGACACAAGAAATTATTATAGAAAAATTACTGCGTGTCCTTTCATCTCGAGGGAGTATCTGTTGGCAGGTTGGTAATTATGTTGATAAGGGTGAAGTCTTCCCGTTAGATATTTATTTCTACCAAATATTTAAGAAGTTAGGGCTCAAATTAAGGAACAGAATTATTTGGCATTTCGGTCACGGTCTCCACGCTTCAAAAAGATTTTCCGGTCGGTATGAAACCATTCTCTGGTTTACAAAAACAGATAATTATATATTTAATCTTGATCCGATAAGAGTCCCTTCAAAATATCCCGGTAAGCTTCATTTCAAAGGACCTAAAAAAGGACTGCCTTCAGGCAATCCTAATGGGAAAAATCCATCTGACATTTGGGAAATAGTAGTTGAAGATTGGGAAGAAGAATTATGGAACATCCCAAATGTAAAATCAAACCATCCCGAAAAAACAATTCACCCATGCCAATTTCCGATTGAGTTGGTTGAAAGGTGTGTGTTAGCTCTGACAAATGAAAACAGTTGGGTGCTTGATCCGTATGCAGGAGTTGGCTCAGCACTAATTGCTTCAATTAAAAATAATAGAAACGCGGTTGGTATTGAAAAAGAGAAAGATTACTGTAAAATATCTCAGGAAAGAATTCAAGATTATAAAAACGGGGAATTAAAATTTCGCCCGATTAACAAATCTATTCACCAACCTTCACTTAAGGATAAAGTTGCTCAAATTCCGATTGAGTGGCTAAAGAAAAGCGTATGAAAATAGCAGGGATATATTCATTCAACAATGGTCAAAAGTTTGTTCAAAGTAATTTTAAAAAAGAACTCACACAATTAAAGGCTGCCGTAACAGCAATTGATGCAAATTTGTATAAAACTAAGGGAAGCAAAGAAAAAACAATGCCGGGGAAAATTCTTTATAGTCCGGTAGGTTTTAATAAGGCTTTCAAAAATAATTTACTTCCTCTTGGATGGAAAAATGTAAAAGAACAATGTCAGTACAGCAACAAGTTTTATGTTGGTGGATATAGAAGTCCGGCAAAGAAAAAAATATATCCGTTTCGTGATATGGATTATGTTAAAAACAAATTGGGCGTTGAAGTACAGTTCGGTAAATATTCTTTTATGGTTTATAATGTTTGCGCGAAGATGACGATATTTAAGAAATTAGGGCATATCATCGCCGGAGTGGAAATCGTACCCGTAAAAGAATTAGCTGAACAAATGTCGACGGGTGTTTCTTATTTTGAACAATTCGTTTGGGACTTAGAACAAAGAGGTACAGCTGATATAGATATTCCGGTAATGATAATAGGAATTAGGTCTTAACATTATAAAAATTTATGACTGAACTTTATAATTTCTCCGAAGAAAATCTTTTAAAGCAATTAGAAAACGGTAAGTTTGAACTTGGTTTTTACCGCATAAAATTTTTTACAAAAGATGGCATGCTCTCCGATATTTATAAAGATGAAGTAAGTGAGTTTTATCTTTATCCAAGCGGCGGAACGCTGCGCGATAAAGATTTTAATATTGTTTTTTATTCTTCAAAGTTTGATACCTACCGTGGGTTTGTTCCGCCCCATCAGCGTAATGATTCTTGAAAATCTTTTGTTCATAAAGTTTATTAATTCTTTCGGTTTACTAATGAATACATTTCAAAAAACAAAATATTTCTACTTCATTTTTCTACTTTCTTCATCCGTTGCTTTTGCTCAGCCGTTTAAGTTTGGATGGATTACCGATTTACACATCGGCTCGAAAAATGCCGATGCAGATTTACTGGCGGTTGTCAATGATATAAATTTGAAAAAAGAAGTTTCATTTGTCGTTGCTACCGGTGACATCTCTGAATCCGGAAAAGCTGAAGATCTAAAAAACGCAAAACAGATTTTAGACAAGCTGAACGTTCCGTATTATATTATCCCCGGCAACCACGATACAAAATGGAGCGAAAGCGGAGCAAAAGTATTTTCTGAATTATGGAACGACGATAAATTCATTCTTAACTTCAGCAACACCCTCCTCGTCGGTTTGAATACCGGAATTTCCTGGCGCGGCGGCGGGGGACATGTAGCGCCGGAAGATTTACATTGGCTTGATTCGCTTTTCTCAACGGTCCCTGACGAAAAGGAAATTCTTTTTTTCGTTCATCATCAACTTGATAAAGAAGTTGATAATTGGTTCAGGGTTACAAATATTTTGGCGAAAAAAAATGTGAAGGAAATATTTGTCGGTCATGGACACTCGAACCGCGTTTATAATTTCAACAGACTTCCCGGCGTTATGGGGCGATCAACCTTGACAGCAAAAGGGAAAAGCTGGGGTTATACTTTGGTGGATGATCAAGTTGATTCTCTTTTCTTTTTTGAAATAACAAATGATAGTCTTTATAAAAAATGGAATTCAATTGGAAAACAAAACTCTATAGATTATTCACAAGTTGATTCAACTGACTTTGAAAACTACTCGGCAAACATTCTTTGGCAAAAAGATTTACAGTCAACGCTTGTCGCCCCGGTAACGACGTACGAAAAAAAAATTATCGCCGCAACAAAAAAAGGAATTCTTTTTTGTTTTGATGAAACGGGAACGCAGTTATGGAAAACTGATTTAGGTGCTTCGATATTCAGTAAACCGGCAGTTACTAATAATATTGTTATCGTTGGAACTATGAAAGGGGATCTGTTTACGGTTGATATTTCTACAGGACACGTTATACAGGTGATCGGGATTGATGAAGCAATTACTTCTCCAATTGCTACAATGGAGATTGATTATCAAGAAGAAAAATCCTACGCAATAGTTTTCGGCACTGCGACAGGAGAAATTTTTTCGTATGAACTTTCTTCATTAAATCTTTTGTGGAGCAACACATCCGCAAGCGGAATGATCGAGTCTAAACCTTTAATCCAAAAAGACAAAATTATTTTCGGCAGCTGGGACACCTATCTTTATTGTATTGATGCAAATACCGGATTATTAAACTGGAAGTGGACCGGGAATCCGGTTTTTAATTATTCGCCAGCGGCTTCTCCGTTGGTAACCGATGGAAAAGATGTTTTTTTTGCTACTCCGGATAAAGCTATCACAGCAGTTGATCTCTTGCTTGGTAAAACCGCCTGGCAAAAAACGAACTATGACGCATGGGAATCAATTGGGATTAGTAACGATAAAAAGAAAATTTATGTAAAAAGTCAGCACGATAAATTTTTTATTATTTCCCCCGCAAATGGTAAACTTGAAAAAACTATTGATATGAAATTTGGTTTAGATACGGGACCGATCCAACCAATTCAAGTAAATGGAAATATTTATTTCGGCGGGAAAAATGGAAATATTTATTCGATTGATGCAAAATATAATTTCACTTCTTTGCTCTTTATGGGAACAGCAAGAACGCATTCTTTGCAGGTGTTGGATGAGCGGCGAATTGCAGCGTCAAATATGGATGGGAAGATTGTAGTTTTTGAGGTAAGCGAATAAATGGGAAGATATGATGGCATTATTTTCGATATAGACGGAACCTTAACTTCAACCAATGAGTTGATCTTTGCTTCATTCAATCACATTACAAAAAAATATTTAGACAAATCTCTAACGAATGAAGAAGTTGTTTCTTTATTCGGACCGACTGAAGACAAAATTATTGAAGATTGGTTTGGAGAAAATGCGGAAAAAGTCAAAAGAGATTATTATTCATTCTACAACGACAACCACGCAATGGCAAATCTTTATCCCGGGGTGAAAGAGCTGCTTCAATTTCTAAAAGAGAAAAATATTTTGCTTTCAATTTATACAGGGAAGGGAAGAGAAGCTTCTCTTCTCACTTTAAAGAAATTGGAGATTTATGATTGCTTCGATTTAATAATTTCCGGAAGCGATGTGAAAGATCACAAACCTTCACCCGAAGGAATTGAAATATTTCTCGATAAATATTCTTTGGACAAAGAAAGAGTTTTAATGGTTGGTGATGCACCGGCTGATATTAAAGCCGCTCGTGCAGCGGGAGTTCAAGTTGCTTCTGCTGTGTGGGATAGTTATGCGCGTGAAGAAGTTTTAGAGATGGAGAGCAATTTTGTTTTTCATACGGTCGAAGAAATGAAAACTTTTTTTGAAAAGGAAGTTTGATCCTTTCTCTTCATCGTAATCTTAATCAATATGGATTATGATTAAGATTACGATCAAGAAATTCATATCGTATTGTCAGTTAATTTTTTTTATCTTTTACTTTCAACTTTCAACTTTCAACTTTCAACTTTCAACTTTCAACTTTCAACTTTTTACTTGCTGCTCTAAGTTACATATTAAACGGGTAAACAAAACTGATTCGCGGTTCAATTTTCTTCTGGGGTTTATAACCGGTAATCTCATTATTGCTGTTTCTGGTTGGTGTAAATGTCCATTGATAAACCATAGAAACGATCATAAACGAATACGGTTTGTAACCAAGTTCAGCAAATAAAATTGAGCGGTCATTTAGTTTAAAAACATCGGCGCCGTCAACAAATATTTTATCATATCCGGCTCTTGCAATAAATGAAAACCCGCTTGGCGCTACATCTGCGGTTAAATGTAAAATTCCACCATCGTGGTTGTCCAGCTTCTGCAAACCTCCGATAACATTAAACGTACCTAAAACTGAAATTCCTAACTCACCGTAATAACCATTTTCTGCGGCATTCATATATTCAAGCGTTGTGGCTTTGCTCGAAACACTATCCGTATAGCGTTCAATTTCATAAAAAGAACTGAAATATGCCGGCATGTAGTGATCGTTATTCCAACGGCGTTCTAACTTTGCGGATGCGTTAAAAATTCCCAATCCGTTCAACCCTAAAATAATTCCTGAAGCAGCGCCACTGCCAAAATTCATAATTTTTACATAATCGAAATAAAGAGAAGCATTTGCCATGCTGAAATTAAAAAGAGGCAAACCTAAATCAAGTCCAGCAATTTTTACAGTTCCTTTATCTTTAGTAGTTACAAAATACTTAACTCCAGGTGGAGGAACAATTACAATTATTCCTGAATTCTTATTAAAATCTCCGGCAAAAGTAGCTCCGACCTCTAAATTGCCGATAATTGGTAGAGAAGCTGCCGATGTGTATTGAAGCGGTCGAACGTATCCGCGCATTCCTAAAACTCCGGCTTGAGCAAAATTACTGTAAATAGATTCGAATCCGAATTTGTTAAAATCAAGATCAACAACAGCTCCGATCGTGCGTGTATCAAAACTCGGACTGTTATTATACTGATACACGATGCTTCCATGTCCTAACGTATAAAAATCTAAAGCGCCAAGTTTAACATAAACCGGGTCTTTCTTCATTCCGTAACGGACATACCGAATGATGCTTAAGTAATCTGAAGTTTCATTAAAGTTTTCTTTGCGTAATTTCCCTTGAGAACTGAATTCTAAATTGAGATCTAATCCAACCCCAACTTTAGCAAAAGAGATTTCCGGTCTAAAACGGAAAGCATAAAAAGGTTGACCGTCAATCCACGTCATTCCTAATCCACCGGTTAAATCACCTTTATTTGGATTCGGGAATTGATTGAATTGAGAATAAGTATCACTAAAGAAAAAGAAAAGAACAAATAAAGTTAGGAGGATTATTTTCATGATGTTCTCGTAATTATTGTAAATGAATTGTACAAAGTTAAGAAATGATAAAACAACATCCTTTTATTTAGTTATTACCAATTTCTTTGTTTCAACAAAATTTCCCGCTCGTAGCTGATACAAATAAACTCCGCTTGGTAGTGAGTTAGTTGTTAGTTGAGGGTTGTTAGTCGTATCAAAAATAATGGAATAATTTCCGGAAGGTTGTTCCTCATCTACTAATGTAGCAACCTCACTTCCCAAGACATCGAAAACTTTTAAAGTTACTGAACTGCCAACTGCCAACTGCCAACTGATTACTGTGGTTGGATTAAATGGATTTGGAAAGTTTTGTTCAAGTGAAAAATTAGATAACGGTTGCGGTTCTCTCTCGAGTTTTGTAATTGTTGAAATCTCTATGGAATCAGAATATTTAAATGCTCCGTCGTTATCTATCTGTTTTAAACGATAATGATAAATAGCTTGTTGCAGATCTGTTGAATCTTCATAATAATAACTTTTGGGCGAGTTACTGTTTCCGCTGCCAAAAACAAAACCAACTTTTTCCCAAGCGTTATTGCCTACTGCCTGTTGCCTATTGCCTCTCTCAACTTCAAATCCATAATTATTTACTTCGGTAGCAGTTCCCCAAAATAAAATTACTTTTCCATCGGCAAAATAACCTTGAAAATAAACAAGTTCGACCGGCAAAGTTCCATCCGGTTTTTGTGCTGCTAATTCTATAGAAAAAAGCAGAAGAAAAAGTATAGAGAATCTCATTTTACGATCGCAAGTTTTTGTGTAATTGATTCTGATTTACCGTTTCTCTTTGCAATTACTTTATAGAGATAAACGCCGTTAGCCAATTGATTTCCATCTTGATCATTTGTATCCCAATAAATGCGATTGAAATGCATGCTAAGTTCGGCGGATGATTTTTTTATCTCTTTTACCAAACGTCCGGCAACAGTATAAATTCTGATAGCAAGTTCATCAGGAAGTTGAGGAAGCTTAAAAGTAAAGTAGGTATTGTCTTTAACCGGATTCGGATAATTATAACAGTTCATAATTGCAAGTTGATCCGATACAACAAACACACGCTCAAATCCCGGTTGATTATCCAACTTCCCGTAAACATTATTTCCGAATATTTTAAATTGATGTTCACCGCTGCTTAATTGCGGAATAAAATCGAATGATAATATTCTGTTAGCGGAATCATTTTTAATATTTAACTGATCGAACGGAATTTTCTGATTATCAAGCAGCAAAGAAAGAGACGAAGTATCACTCACCGTAAACCAGGTTGGATATTTCAAATCAACTTTTATGTTGGGACTAGTGGAAACAAAATCGCCGTTCATAATTTCAGCATTATCAAAAGTAACACTGACAGTTGAAGCAGTAACCGAAACTATATTCGTATCCGGTTTAGTATAAAATGGAATAGTGAATTCGTTATTGCCTTTATACAATTCTCTAACACGATTCTCCGGGTCAATTTTAATTTTGAATCCCATATTTCCCTTGCCATCGGTAGCGTTCGTCATATAATTGAGTGTGAACAATTTTCTCTGCATTGAATCGAGTGAAGCGACAACAGTATCAAGCAACAACCGTGAAGAATTATCTTCCTTCATTACATCAACCAACACATGAAAACTATCCGCCGGAGATTCACCAACATTGTAAACATAAAAGTTCAGATCAAGGCTATCTCCTT
>Ga0100385_1002051_pt1 | contig 19429 bp, 18 predicted proteins | sample CryGeymeta201509_FD_81543 | JGI IMG/M metagenome (GOLD analysis project Ga0100385, IMG submission 81543) | Groundwater microbial communities from Crystal Geyser aquifers in Utah, USA - Crystal Geyser metaG 2015-09 | ecosystem: Environmental > Aquatic > Deep subsurface > Groundwater | place: USA... | reverse complement strand
TAATCAGCAATGTGTCATCCGATAAGATAATGCTGGAATGTACTGCCCAGTAGGATTTAATGACAGACAAAAAATTGGTACTTAGTGCTTATAGTTATCTGCTTCTCTTAACAACTTCATCATCACCAAGTTCCAACACATTCAGACTAAGACTGTATACACGCTTAAATAGGCCTGTAGTTTATATAGTCCCGATATCTGCCCGATAATGAACAGATTTCAACATATCAGGACTATTGACCATCCCTGCAATTTATATCTCGTAGAAACTCGTGAATTTTTTGTTAGCGATCAAGTAATACTAATACCGAGTCACCAGAAAGGTTGTAATATAGCAGCATCTATTAAGGACAATGTAACATTTTTATAGCTCCTCATCATAGCTGTTGCTGCTATTCGAGAACTCTTCACGCTCCTTCATATACCTGTCAAAAGACAAATAGCAGTATTTTTAGTATCGAAGAGCAATTTAGCTGAGCTATGGTTGATCTGAAGGTCCTAAAAACATTTTCAGATGAGCAATCAAATCCACCTGAATTTATAGATCAGCATAATTAGCATATTTAATTGATTCCAAAAGTTGTTATGCTAGATCTTTCAACTATTGTTGAAGACGAGAACTTCCAACAATAGGATTCAGAGGTTCTTGATCTTTTTTTTTTATTGATCGAGCCCATATCATCATATAGTTTACAAGCTCTTTTCTTTGATTTATCAGTTGATTAAAGTTTGCGTACTCCAACAATTTGCATAGAATTCTCAATAGGCAAGAGTTGGGGATATCATCGGTCCCTTTTCTTGGCTCAATCAATATATGAATAAAAGCAGCAGAATTGATTTCCTACCTGAGCTGCAGAAGATTGGATTTGATATTTTTGTTGGAATTTTCACTTCTTCTCTTCTTGGAGCATATTTCTTCTTTGAGGGCAATCACATCCTGATAGACTAGTTCAAGCAGTATGCATATGTTATTTTCTACTTTAAGCAGGGTTTGCTCATCGCAGTCGGGATGATTTGTGATGTTCAGAGTTTATATGACTCGATCATAAGATAGCTATGGGAATACTCTGATTAAAGACTTGTTGAGATTGGCTGAAGTCATGAGTAATAGAACCAACGAAGGAACAACGTCATCAGGAGAGGTGATGTTAACTAAGTGACTGGAGGCAAAGAAAGAACCGTCCTTGATTTATTTCAGCAGATTGTTGACTTATTTTTAATCGATAAGAGAACAAACTTAATTCAATTTTTTGAAAGCAATGTGAAAAGAGTTGGCTATTTCCTCACTTATACAGCTTATTTCAGGCGATTCATCATCGAAATATCGCTCGGCTATGATTGTGAGACAATTCAAAGTTTTCATTATAACACTAGTTCCAGCAACCATGACAGAATGATTTTTTATATCGCCTTTTGGAAACCTACTGATGATCCTTTCCATTATTGATAGGGCCTTTTTGTGGTATTGCAAAGAATGCTGCTCTATGATTGATTTGCATATCGATTCGTATAGTGAATTTCTTGTCTGAATAGCAACTGAGTTTGAAACAAGAACATTGGTCAAACACTACAGAGAAGCAATGCTGACTCCGGGACAGCTATCGCTGAGTCTTTGCTGAATTGCAGAAATAATTTTCATTCCCAAAGCTTAAATATCCTTGTGGTATTTTTACGATGTATTTTAACAGCCAAATATAAACTGATGAATGTAGGCTTTGTCAAATACTTTCACACTTTTTTCTCTCACTTTGTCATCGCTAGAATTGAGATAGGTTATCAGAATGTTCAGAGTGCTGATTAACATACTTTTGATTGAGAGGTTCGAATGCGTGAACAAGACTGTGTGGTAGAGCTGCTGAATTATGCTTTTGTCCACTGACTCTTCTTGGTTGTTCATAGCTATCCTATCTGTAATTACAGTCTGCTGCTAGATTTTCCTGTTTTTGTCTTTCTTTGAATACATTTTCAAATCATGATAAATAAAGACCCCTTTCAATGCTTCTTTGACCTTGACAAGTCTGTGATCCCCCAGTTAAACATTCCAAAACCGACTTAAGACCAAGGGGCCAAATATTTTCAAGTTTGCCTCTTAACTAGGCTAACAACCGACTAACTTGCAACAATTCTCGCATATTTTAATGACAAGGTTATGGTTCTCATCTATACTGAGCCGTATCTGTTGATATATCAATCTTTAGAAAGTGTTTGATTTGCTCACCCCACAATAACTGCAAAGTCCACTGACAGCCTAGTGCTTTCTACAAGAGTTATACTCACTTATATGAGCTCCAATATTTTGAATGAGCTCAAGCCAGATGCTGATGCTCTAGAGGGAGTGTAATTCCTTTGAGGGCACTTTGAATAGTTGGCTGTTCTTTTTGCAAGTTTCATAGTAACTACAAAATTTTTATTGCATGGTAATGAAGAGTTATTTGAGGAAAAAAACGATAATGGGTAGTTACATTTATCCAGCATTTCCAATGACCACCTTGAAAAATTACCTTGGAAGATTTGTCTATGCAAAATCATGCAAAATTACCCGATGAACTATCTATTTAACATAAGCATTGACATATTTTGAGTAGGTGTCTGCCATAAAAAATTACTTGTTGTTTCTGCACTCCTGCAAATAAAGGTTGCTGATCTCCTCAAGGTTTCTCTGTATTATTCTGAATAGCAGGTACCAGACTAGATCTATCTTGGTGCCACTTTGGAGCTGGCATTAAACATGCACTTTGTCTCTGGGGGTATATCTTCTTATCTTTTTTGTCTTTTTCTTGTCTACGTTGTCTGCTTCATCTGCTGTCTTGTATTCGTATAGGTTTTGAATTATGGTAATGATTATTTGACTGACGGTGTTGACTGTTTTCTTGGCGGGTAACATTTTGGCCAGAATTAGCTCGGCCATATTCTGAATTGCCAGCATCTAAAGTCGCCTAAGAGTCTTTTGTTCTTCAACCTGACTGAGCCTTTTGGAGCGGGTTTCGATGTTGTTCCTGTTTGAGGCTATTGTTATTTTTTTTGCGACTTCAAGTGACTAAAACAAGCAATCCATCTTGTCATCTTCATCAAGCTTGCATTGATTGTCGAACTGCATCTTTACTAAAAACTCGTTAATCTTCTCCAACTTATGCGACCGGTCTCCCTTCTTGTGTATATTGCTTTATAATCTCTCTTATTTTTATGGTTGGCTTTAGTAAGTAGCGAGGTATCGGTCTACAAGCTTGAAGAGCAGATCGAAGAAAGAAAGGCTACTGCTATGGTTGCTCGAGAGGGAAACTTTGGGATTGGAGCACTATGTCCTTGGGCGCATGTTTTTGGTTACTATTTCAAATTATATATGAAGCTGTTGCCGGTCAAAATAGCAAAGGGAATTTATTCCTACATAACGAACTAAGAGCAGTTATTGATGATGTTCACAATACAATATGAGGAATGCAATAGATAAGGCTAAAATATGGAAATATAGTGGCAAGGGTCAGACAGCGTAACAAAAGGGCATTGATACTATGAAGTAATTGGCCCATTCATCAGTTGGATAAAACCTTTAAAGAAGGATCAAATTTTCATGGTTTTCACCTCCTTAAGTATAAAATGAGATCTTTCTGTTTATGGGATTACAATTCAACAAGCCAGTTCATAATTAATTACATCCTGAAGGTTATCATAGGTCCAAGCATTCTCAGCTTTATGTTTACTCAAGGTGGGATTCATCCAAAAGTAATCTAAGTCATGATGTTTGGATTGTTTAACTATAGCTTCACTAGTCAAAAGATAAATAACAATAGCTAACTATACTTGCTCCCAATCTAACTTTTGTTGGCACCGTTATCCACTCGGAAGAGGTTTTGTTGTCAGGAGAAGATCTTTGTTGAAGATGGGTAATTGTAAATATTCCTAAAGTGAGAGTGTAAATCATATTGGATGGGTTGACATAGTGGTATATACATAATTAAAAGTGATGGGTGATCATCTGAGTCTTCTAGCCTCTCTTTCGCTTTCCATGAGTTCGAGAACATCACCAAGTCTGACGGGACCTTTGACGTTTCTAATAAGGTGACGCTTGTCAGCCTCTTTTCCGGAGATAAGGATGACCTTGACCTGAGTGATGCCTCCTCGAGATCCGGTTCTGCCCAAAAGTTGAACGACTCTAGCCTTGACTGGTTCTGATTCCATGTGGTGATTATAATATTCAATTAATATTATTTGGAATTTAATGTACTTGGCTCTCATATCACTCATCTACTAATTCATATCCCTCATTGATCTCCAGCATATCTCCTGTCAACTCAAATCTTCTAAAGGCCGGCCGATTTGCTTCAAAAGCTTTCTTCTTTACGATCAACATGCGTTCTCTCATTTTTATGTTGATGTAGACTGAAGGGGCAGTCAATATTAGGAAATTACAAGCAATTTTGATCAAGAAAGGAAATGAGCCACTTCCAAATGCAACAAATTTGTTAAAAGGGTACAGTGTAGCAACCGAGCCAATCAGAGTCAACCATATCATTTTCTTGTATTTTTTGGACTATTCTTGAAGCATTCCTAAACTGTGCTTGCTCAACAGAAATTTATCGAGTTAGCCATGCTTTCTGAGAACTTAATAGAATCTATCATAGCTGGCATATGAATAATATCTTTCGGTCTCGTCGTAGAACTGAAAATGCTTAGCTATCATAATTAATAATATACCATTTGGCATCAGATAAGATAATACACATTCATCATGCTGTCATACTATTTCTTTAAGTTCAGTCGACTATTTCCATTTAAAGAATGTAAGAAGAAAGCCTTTCGAGATAGAGGTAAGAAAAGACATATACATAAATCATCTGAGGAGAATCAAGAGATCAAAAGCCCCAACAATCAGTATCAAAAATAAATTAGAAAGTAGAGATCTGACTGATAAAGCAAACTCATAATATGCACAGCAAGAGTATGTATCAAAAATGAAAAAAATGGAACCGAAATCAAACACACAAATCTGAATTGACAAAATTCAAGTAACTAAATAGCAAAAGTATATTAGAAATAAAAGAACTTCCGATGAAAAAGATGAGACTGTTAATGATTAGTGATTGATTTTTACCTAATTTATCGTATGCATGAAGATATTTACCTATCAACATTCTATCCTGATCAGAGCCAAAGTTTTAGTTTCCTACTTTGCCATATAAGATCTATCTCGATCTTTCTATGACTTAGCTTGCTCTCAACTAGCCTCAGGATATATACTGAGGGGAAGATCAATATATTTGGAAGGGTATGGTGTAGTTATTGAAATGAGGTTGCTGTTTTATGTGGCCTGCTGGAATATTTCGTGTGAGTTATTTAGAACCTATATTAAGACTCAATACAAAATTCACACGTACAAAATATGCTAAATCTGAGTATAACAAACATACGTATATAAAAATTATCAAAATGATGATCAAGATCCTACTCTTGACAACTCTCCTCGCCCTCAGTATGGCCAAGGAAGAAGAAAAATACGAATGTCCCATCATTGGTATCGATCTCGGGACCACCTACTCCTGTGTTGGCATCTTCAAAAACGGACAAGTTGAAGTCATCCCCAACGAATTGGGTAATAGAATCACTCCATCTGTTGTGGCCTTCACAGACGAAGAGAGACTCATCGGAGAAGCTGCCAAGAATCAGGCTACCGTCAACCCCACCAGAACACTCTATGATGTCAAGAGACTCATTGGAAGAAGATATACTGACAAGACTGTTCAGTATGACAAGAAGTATCTCCCTTACGATATTGTTGACAAGGAAGGAAAGCCTTACATCAGCGTTCCTGAAGTCAGGGGAGAAACAAAAGTTTTTGCTCCCGAAGAAATCTCGGCCATGGTCTTGACAAAGATGAAAGAAATTGCTGAATCTTATTCAGGAAAGAAGATCAAAAACGCAATTGTGACAGTCCCCGCTTACTTTGATAACTCTCAAAGACAATCAACCAAGGATGCCGGTATCATTGCTGGCCTCAATGTTGTTAGAGTCCTCAACGAACCCACTGCTGCCGCTATCGCTTATGGTCTTGACGAAAAGGCTGAGAAGAACATTCTTGTCTTCGACTTGGGAGGAGGAACATTTGATGTTTCCATCCTGACCATTGATGACGGTGTCTTTGAAGTTATTGGAACTCACGGAGATACTCATTTGGGAGGCTAGGATTTCGATCAGAGAGTTCTTGACCACTTCATGAAGCTTATTCAAAAAAAGAACGGTGTCGATATCTCTAAGGACAAGAGAGCTATCCAAAAACTCAAAAGAGAAGTTGAAAAAGGAAAGAGAGCTCTTTCTTCTCAACACGAGACTAAAATTGAAATTGAAGATCTTGTTGAGGGCTATGACTTTTCTGAAAGCCTTTCCCGAGCCAAGTTCTAAGAAATCAATGGTGACCTCTTCAAAAAAACCCTTGAACCTCTTAAACTCGCACTTTAAGGAGCTGGTCTCAAGAAGAACGAAGTTGACGAAATCGTATTGGTCGGAGGATCTACCAGAATCCCTAAAATCAGACAGCTTGTCAAGGAATTCTTCAATGGAAAAGAACCTAACACTGGCATCAACCCTGATGAAGCTATCTGCTTCGGTGCTGCTGTTCAAGGTGGTGTAATCTGCGGTGAAGACGCTGGAACTGGAGATTTGGTCATCATTGATGCCACTCCTCTTTCCCTCGGTATCGAAACTGTCGGTGGTGTCATGAGCAAGATCATCAACAAAGGATCTTATATTCCCACCAAAAAATCTCAAGTTTTCACCACATATCAAGACAATCAAGAAACTGTCACCATCCAGGTTTTTGAAGGAGAGAGACCCCTCACCAAGGACAACCATCTTTTGGGCAGATTCGATCTCACTGGAATCCCCGCTGCCCCTAGAGGTACACCTCAAATTGAAGTCACCTTTGAAGTTGATCAGAACTCCATCCTCTCAGTCTCAGCTATTGAGAAGGGATCAGGAAAGAAGAACAACATTGTCATCAAGAACGAGCAAGGCAGACTTTCTGAGGAAGACATCCAAAGAATGTTGAGAGAAGCCGAAGAGAACGCTGAAGCTGATAAGCTTGCAAAGGAAAGAATTGATGCTCGACAGCAACTCGACAACTACATCTACTCAGTCAAGAGTTCCATGACTGATGCTGAAAAATTGAAAGGAAAACTTTCTCCTGAAGATGAGGAAACCCTCGAAGAAGCCATCAAGGACGGTCAGAGTTTCCTTGACAGCAACCCCGATGCTGAAAAGGAAGAGTACGATGAAAAGAGAAAGGAAATTGAAGAAATTTGTGACCCTATCATCAAGTCTGGTATGGACAACAAAGGTGGAGATGCTGAAGAAGAGGAAGATTTCAGCGATGAAGGACTTTGATTTTGTTTGGAATATATTTCTGACTATTTTTCAATTATGCCAGAATCAATAGTAAATATATTTTTTAAAAGACTCTTAATCATAAAAAAATTCGGAGCACTTCCCCACAAATATCGACAATAGAAAGAACATTTATCTTCATTTACAAAAAACAAGGAAATTCTTGAAAACTACTTTTTCTCGTTTCCTCTGATCATTTTTATATTATAAGAGTCATAAATTTAAGTAGTAATATCACTCCAAGCTCAGTTCGACAACCTTTTTTACCCTTCTTTCGTATTCGTTCTTATTTGTTTGATATATGTTTGCAGCCTCGCTGTTAGCAGGGGAGTTTGGGTTCGGATCTCCGAGAAGAGAGCGAATTGAGGTCAAAACCGCCCAAACATCGTAAATTGGACTCCATTGATTTTGAAGGATGTCTAAGCAGATTCTTCCGTCAGCGTACACATTTGGATGGAAGAGTTTGGACTCAAATTTGACACTTGGTGGCTTTGTAGGGTACTCTTAGCTGAATTCAAGAGTTAGCTAAAAGAGTCCACCTTCCCATACGGTACGTTCAGGTCCCTCAATGAAGGCTGTCCATTTGAATAGGTTGTCCTCATCAGGAGAAGCATTGATTCCTGAGTCTTCTTCTCCACTAATCTTTTGCAAATCTTTGACTAGGCGCTTCTAAGCGGGTTTCATGTCAGAATTATTATAAAAAGTACAAACAATCATTAGAGTCATATAGTTGCATTTCTTATACATTCCGATCGTAAATTCATCTTCTTTATATAAAGTGACTCGTTTCTACTAATAATATTTTTACGAACTGGTGCCTACTGCAACTATTTGTGCTTTTATTCTAGGCAGGATTGAATAATATTCTCGGTTTTTGAGTTTCTAAACTTTCTTAATTTATCATCGAAATGTTAAAAAAGAAAACAAATTTCCCCCATAGATTTGAAGCCTCTTCACTTAGGAAGGCTCACTCTATCACACAGCTATATCCTTGCCAAACTTTCAAAGCTCTCGGAGGTGTTTTGCTTTATAATGAATCCTACTGCAGGCACCTGGATAAACATTCGAAACCTGACAAACTTGAACTGAGTGAAAGATCCCTAAATCAAGCTAAATCAAAGCCAGAAAAAGCATAAATAAGCATTCAATAGTCCTTTGACAAAGATTATTATGAACAGAAACGAATCGAAGATGTCCTATTACATCAAAAGGAACAGAAAGAATTGGAAGCCCACCCGATTTCCAACTAAATCATGTCGATTATTGAAGATTTGAAATATTCCCAGTCAGCTGCAGCTTAGTTTTTAGCTTCATTTAAAAACCCAAATTAGGACGATCTTGAAAGTGAATAATCTTTTGAACTTCTATTTGGAACATATCAAAGCAGTAACAAAAGGAACGTCAAGTCAATCATGGGCAAGTTTTTAAAAATAATCAAATCCAAACTTGATGTTTAGATTCAAAAAATTAGAGATCAAGAAAAACAAAGAATGGATGAAGCTAAAGTAAAAATGATTGACAAGGAAATTCAAACCATTCCAAATGTAGTATAAAAAAACATGGCTAATCTCCAGAAAGAGATTAAGCTTAAAAATATCGAATATGAAACTTTGTTTTAGTACAGCAAAGCAAATTTGACCAAAAACGATCCACTGCTTAACGAGGTCAAACAAGCAGACCAAGAATAGCTTATATATAAACTTCAAAAATAAAATGATTAAAAAAGCAAGCTGATCAGAAGCCTCAAGAATAAATTCAACAATATTGAGGATCGGTATTTCAAGAAAACTTTATAGTTAAAGGAATAAAAAGAAAATTCTCCACTTCAGAGAGAGATCAAAAAAAGATTACAAGAAATTAATTAAGTACAGGAACGTTAAAAAGAAACTCTTAAGACCTATAAAATTTTCAAGAAAAATTTGATCAAACTAAGAAAAAACAATAAGCCTGACTCAAGATTTTCAGTAATTTCTGACAAATTTAAAAACAGACTAAATACTTTTAATGATTCTCAGTATCGTCCTCATTCGCTTAAGAACATCGAAGAGGTTCAAAAATAGAAAGACTTTGACGATAGTGACTATTCTTTAGAGGACGAATAAATATCAAAAAGATCAACATAAATCAGTGGTATCCTGAAAGCTGTGTAAAAATATTTAAATAAACATATTGTGAGGAAAAGCTCTTGGGCAAATGCTTAAAAGAAGAATGAGAAAAACAACAAGAAGAAGGAGAAGAAAGATAAAAAACGCAGATCTTTTCGTTCAATGCAATCAGAAAGATAAGCAACAGGGAAAACATAAAGGAATATTGTGAAGCAGCAATATGAACAGCCAAAGAAAGAAAACAAAGTGCCAAAAAAATCATCGCTTTTGGCACCATATTAGCTCCTACAGACAAAAGAAAAAGAGGAAGGTTTACTGAACAAAGCTCGTATCTCTACAATAAGTCGATAAAATAGTGCTTTTGAGAGATCAACGATCAAATAGTAGTGGGATTAGTGGGATAAAACAGTGCCTGAAATAAAGGAATCAACAGCAGTCATCCCAGCTGATAACTACTTGAAAAAATCAAAAAAAAGAGTTAGCTTTAGACTCTAGAGCAAAAGAAATCATCTAATAAATAAAATATGTAGCCAAGAAGTCGATTAATCCTATATTCCCCAGGTCAACTATCGAAGTTTAGCTTCATAGCCCATAAAATTTTCCAACAACAAAAAAGAAAACAGTCAATCTAAGCTGAGTAAATATCAAAGAAATTAAAAATTCTAAAGAGTAAATTTGATCAAAACTTCAAGCAAAGCTAAAGGACATTTTAGAGCAAATTCGAATCTTTAATCAGTTTCAAAAGAAGTTGACCAAACATCCTATCCTAAGAAAATAGACTTTTTAAGACACACAAATTCAATGAATTCATATGAAATGGGTCGATTTTCAATATCTATTAATCGCCACAGCTTATACAGCAAGCCTTCTATTCAATAAAAAAATCCTAGTAAAAAGAGTTCTGTTTCTCGATAAAATTCCATATATGAGGCTTATCCAAACGGATATCATTTGAGTGAAGCAGTTGTAAAAAGGATAGCTGCTAGATGCAAAGATAGATAATAGTTCTTATACGAAATTAGCTTGAGGCACAGAAACTGTGGCTAAAATTGCAAACATATTCAACAATACCTAAAAATATTTGAAAAGCTCAAAGCCAAAGCAAACAGCAGGCCGACTTTAAAACTCGGATACTAAAATGTTCACAAGCATATCCAATTTGAAAATTGTAATTTTGATATTCCCAAGAACTTTCAAGCAGTGAAAATGTCCTCTTTTGACGGCAGTTCATTGGAGAATATTCCTTAAAACTGCTTCTGATTTATAAAATAGACTGATTTTTCTACATTTGAATAATAAGATATAAATAATGAGCAACCCTCCAAAAAAAAGCTACAACCAGAAGGTAGACTTCTCAGATACTTAAATATACGAGGAAATAAAAGACTAAGTCAGAGAGATTAAGGAAAGGAATCTCAAAAAGGTTGAGGAAGAGTCGAAAATATATTAACTCTATCTTCAGCGTAAGCATGACAAAAGAAAACAAAAGTTTTTGCATAGTAAGGCAGATAAAATCAATAACGCAGGTATGATAAAGGAAAGGGATTCTTCAGATGAAGAAGAAGGAGAAATTCCAGAAAGGCCTGCTGCCAAAAATATTGATTTCTTTGCGACTGATTTCAACTTTGAAGGAGTCCCTTCCATCAGTAATCTGGGCTAGCATATTAGGCCTTTGACACTGACAAGAAACAAAATTGTTGATCTGCTTAACTCAAGAAGATTTGAAGAGCTTGTCAAGGGATGTTTTGTTCGATATCTTATCGACTCGACTTCTCAAAACAACAATACATACATCATAGCTCAGATTGTTGGGGTGACTGAAGGAAATAAAGAGTACACAGTTAACAATGTTAAGACAAGAGTACTTTTGAAACTTCAGGAAACTTCTGAGAGTGTCGTCACCCTTTCACTTCAACTCATTTCCAACCAGCATCCTCCTGGAGGCTTGGAAATCGAGAAATGGCTTCAGACTAACAGAAACAAAATTCCAAAAGAGAAATAACTTAAGGAGAAACTGGAAGAACATAACAAACTGCTTGTGGAGCAGTTGAGTTCAAATGAAATTGACTCGAATATCTGGAACAAGGCTAAGAAGATAGCTGAACAAAAATAGGAGCCAAAGGAAGATATTCAGCCCCTGATTGACTTTGTAATCGAAAAAATACACAACTTTTAGGTGGACATAGAAGAAGAAAAGCTTGGTCGTAATGCGAAAGGAAATTTGCCAAAATTATAACAAGAGTATAAAGAAGCGAAAGGAGTTCTTGATGCTCTTGAAGTGATCAAAGTATAAATGGAGAAAAACAGATCTAAGAACAAGACTTTCGAGCCAAAGAAAGGGAAGAAATATGACTTGAGTCTAATCAAGGAGAAGAGAAACGATGATGTCAGCGAGAAATGTAAATCGAGAAGCATCATGCTTTCCACTTATGAAGGATATGTGAAGCTAAGGCAAAATTTATAAGAGGCACATATGAAATACAACGTAGAGTTAGATGAAGAAGATAGAGCCTTTTGATTTGCTTGTTAGTCAGAATCTTTTCTCCAATAAAATAAACTGATGAGTTGAAAATAACCCAGTTTTAAGTGCAGGCTCTCAATAACATATATAATTCTTTTCAATTTTGATCATAAATAGATAGATGAGTCTGAACCCAAAACTTTAGTCAGGGGCGAGCAGAGACAAAAACCTGATTTTGGTCTCAAACTCTACAGATCTATTTGCAGATACTCCCCTCAATATGTTGCTATCCAGAAACTCTTCCCACAACATCAGTGACTATCGCCGGAACTCTAGCTACAGCAATCTATTCCCCACCTTCACTCAGGAAACTCGACTCAAGGAATAGCCCGCCAAGAAGTAGGAATTCCTTACTAATGCTCAGAAGTATGCTCAGCAATGCTTGGAGTACGAAAAATATGCATTTGATGAAAAAATCAGACTCCTTATTCATCGAATGGCTATCTTAGCATATCAAAACTTCAAAGATAAAATTGATCACCCCTTCCTCACTTTCTTCATCTAGAGGTTTCTCTGCACCTTGGCAAAAAAAATCCTGCTCAATCGTTTTGAACTTCTTTTTCTCGAGTACATTTTCTAAGAGTCAAAATGGAGATACGAAAATGATGTTATATCGAGCGCTGCTCTTGAGTTCAAGCCCTTTGTTCACATTCCTGAGTCTTAGAATCCCAGTGGAAATGTCAAAAATCTCCAAGTTTATTTGCTCTTCTGCGCCTATTACTCAAAGAGATCTCTGAACGATATCTCGAATGAAGGGGTGTACAATCACTTCTTGAAATCAATTAGCGATCACTTCAAGGAAAGGTATAATCAATGGATCGAATCATCAGGGATCGGCAAGAGTCGAATCAATCCGAAAATGTTGAATATCATTTTCAGAAGGTTGACATCATTCCAAGAGCGTGAAAGAGATTATAACTAGAATTATAATCTCCTAGTCGAAGAAATATTATAAATTAGTCCTGCCTATAACGCAGACAAGGAGAACAACAGAGGCCGAAAGAAAAAGAAAAAAATTGAAGAAGAGCCCAGATCTGAATAAAACAGAGATAACGAGTCAAATGCTCATGAAGGAAATCAGCCCATCCAAAGTTTGCCACCAGAAGACTCACCACCTGAGTTTCTTCCAAGCTTCAGGAAAAAGCCGTCCAGCTACGTAGAAAACCTCAATGGCTTGGATCCTATTGCCTATTGCAATCGTAACATGAATTGATCAATATCCTCATCTACACTATTTATGTTATCAATGCTGACCATTTTTGAACCAATTGCTCATGAAAGTACTTTGTTTCTGGAGTTATTGCTTTGATTGCTGCCCCTTCTTCCCCTTGACCTTTGTCTGAGCTTTAGGTTTAAGTTCATGCTTGTTCTGTTTCTTTGGAAAATCAATGCTGCTGCTTCTTGAGCCTAAACTCTCTTTAGAGAGAGTCCTCTTTCTTGTTTCATTTTTCAGCTCATGAAATGCTGTAGTATGTCCAATATGTTCTTTTTATTCTTTTTTCTTCTAAATATCTTGATTTCTGAATTTTTCATTTGAACTTCTAGGAAAGTAGTATTCTTCGCTATCACTTGACCCATCTTTTAGGAGAAGTTTTTTAACTTTATGGATTTCCTGTTTTGGCTCGAGTTCAACCTCTACTCTGTTGCTAGATTTCTTTCTGGTAATTCTTTTGGGCAGCTCTTAGTCTTCATCATCGAGGTTAATTACTTCAGGTTGTTTTTGCTCAAGAGCTTTATATGGGCTCACATATTTTTGAGATTTATTTGCTGACTGTATCCTCACTTCCCCTATAACCTTCCCAATAGAAATTTATTTCAAGCAAACACAGAGCAATTTTACCTCTTTGACTTAATTTGCTTAAAATCTAAATATTGTCGATGGGGTAATTTGAATCTATCTCTTCTAAATATCTCTCAACGAGCAGGTATTGATCACAATTTATCTTGGAGTCTCGATGCATACGTCGCACAATATCATGAATTAATTTTGATGGCTGTCATGATATTTTTTGACAATTGCAGAAAGTATTTCTCTTTACGGGAGATTCACCTGATCGCTAAATTTAGATAGGTTGTGTATCCTAGTTTGGGAAATACTTACAGACAGTAACCCTTGAGGGTAAGCAGTTTATCAATTTCACAGAATACTGCATTCATTTTCTAACAAAGTATATGATTATAAACCTTCCAGAAAAAGAATTATACTACTTTCAACTCTTAAATAAAGCTGATAAGCTAAATGATACTCTGAGTTTACTATGCTTGAGTTGGGAAAAAATGCCATATGGTTGATAATTATGCATTACTAGTTAAAGTCCAGTTGATGATAAATCGAATAGCTCATCACTCATTTTTGGCTTTGTTTTCCTTGAATGCCCTTTCGACTCGATCCGAAAAAGTGTCTGTTTTCTTGAACATAGAGGGGCAGGCTACAGCACACCAGAACACAACTGCTGCCAGGTGGATCAAAATCAAGACATAGACCACCATCTTGATGGTAGGATTGACACCGTCTCCCATGAAGTCAAAAGCCTTCAAAATCTCCATCACACACGTATTTAATATAAAGATCCTCAGGCAGGATAATTATATTAATTTGATTAATATTCAAATCTTCTCAAAAATGAAAGAAGCGCACACATCCCTGCAAGGTTGGGATTTCCACTTCCGAGAAGCTGGATTGGCAAAGAGCACATAGATAGAGAACATGACAGAATAGTGCAAGTTATTCAGAGCTCCAAACATCATCTTTGATCAGAACATTTTTGTTGCCTAAAACAAACAAGCCAATATTAAACTCACCTACAACGCCAAATAAGCCATGAGGTTCATGAACTACGAAATGAGGCAAAAATATTACAATCCTCCTGAGGCAAAAGGCTAAGTCAATACAATCAGCTACATTCCACCAAAACTATATGTCCAACATGCTCAACATTGGAAAAATTTGGAAAAGCCAAAGGACATTGAAATTACTGAGGTCAAATAGGAATCAGATAGCTTCTTTTTGAGCTCTTTTAAGGGGCACATTGAGGGCAATGTCAAAGTTGACAAAGTTGAATAGCAAGTCATTCCTCTGTAAAAATTAGGGCCCAACAACCCCATCACATTCTATCAGCAAGGCTCCTTTTATGAGGATTAGCTTGACGATAATGGCCTTATTCAATACGAATTCAAATTCCGGACAATGAGTAACAGTTGGTTCGGACTGATCAGAAACTACGCAAGAATCGATTCAGTAACAATAATAATTTATGACACTCGCATCTACTGGGAATAGGGGTGGAACAAGATCGCTCGGCAGTTCATGGTAAAGCAGATCAGCTGGGATGTTCTGAAGCTCAAAGAGCAGGATCTACCATCTGGCTGGAGGATGAACCCCAATCAATCTCATTTGGTGTATCCTCACATGAAGGAGGAATTCATTGAGAATGAGTATATCTATTACGGTTGATGTGATTATTTTGATCAAACTATCATTCATCAGTTGTTTCTGCACAAAAAATTAGCCAATTCTTGTTTGGAGACTTTATCACCGTCATTCGATGCTGCCTCCACCATCAAGTTGACGTCTTTCTCAGTAAAATCCAGTTTGAACTTTCTAATCAGCTATCGCAGTTATTTTTTGCTTATGAACTCAGTGTTGTCAGTATCGATGGCTCTGAAAATATCCTCGAAGTGAGAAAACTTAATCCAATTAATCTTACCTTGGTGACATCTTAGCTGAAATAAGAAATGAACTATCTTTCATCCATGATTTTTTTGTTCTCTGGTAAGCTTTTGATCTTATTCTCGAAGATGGTGCATCCAACATCTTTCTTGTCATCTAACTATTAAAGTCCTTACTCTTCATCTTCAGAAAGTAATTTTCGATATCTTTCAAGTTAACAGCGAATGCTCCACCTCTCGAGGCCATCTTAATTTTGAATGTATTGAAGATTTCCATCAGAGCATCTCTATACATGGATGGCGACCCTTCGCTCATCATGATATCGATAATATGAAATTAATATAATTGAATCTATCCTTCATCATTTCATGCGCTTTAGCATCTGCTTCTTCTTTTGGAGAACATCTTGCTTCTTTAACCCGGCCCGTTTTTTTATGATGTTGCTCAAATGCAAATTCTTTGTCATCCATTTCACCTCAAACACCTTCTTCTTTTTCAAGTTAAGATTCTTGTCTCTCATCCATTTCTAGTCATTTTTCCAAATGCTTATCGTCTTTACAAGTTCCTCCACCTCATCCTTGACTTCTGCAATATCAAATTCATGAATTTCTGCCTAGTCCCAAGAGCAAAATTGGAAGTACTTCTGTCTACACTACTCTACTTTGTTCAGACTCATTAACACAAAATGGAAATCAAGAGAGGAACTGATTGTTTTAGTCAGTAGGAAAGAAAGGAGCTACTCCTTGATGTTGCAAGTCAATAGAAGTAGATCTATTTATTGGAAAATATTTCTGTCGTTATAGATGCTTTGAGAATATCTGATATCTTTGATGGCATCAGGCTTGCTTGCTTATTTTTTGAGTAGGCTGCTCTCAACAGCAAGCTGCAAATAGTTACCTTGTTTTTTTTGTTTTTTTAGAAGGAGTCTTTTTCCTTTCCACCATTTGATAATTTTGCTGGCCGCTTTTTTCTTGGCATCAAGAATTTTACCCTGAATTTAGTAGTCTATCTAACTTTCATCGATAGCCTTGTCAAGGTTTCCAGTATTTTACACCTAAATACTATGAATTCCTTCATAGATCGTCTTGTATTGGGCTTCAATCAGAGCTTTTCTGTTTTAAAGGTATTATCTGAGAGTTCTGCTCTCAATCAGGGGTTTTAGAGTTTCAATACCCCAATATTGTCCATAGAAATTGATAACAACTCTCAGAGAGTCGCTTATATCTTCGTCAGAATCGATGTTGATTACATAGCTTAGAATCAAGGAACCGAAATTGACAAATTTAGACATCTCTTCATCTTTCAGAATATCCAAATAGTCACAAATTATATTTGCTAGTTATGATTTGCTCATTTCACTGACATATTGGTTAGCATATTCAAAGATACATTCTTAGTTGTTTGCCAATAAAACAAATGGATTGTTCTATGTCACTTCGCTGTTTCTAGATTTTTTGAATTTCAAGCCTTATAAATATTTGAGTTCATTTTTTGTCACTCTTAAACAAAAACCTTTAGATTCCTATCGAGCTTTGTACTGGACTAAAAGGAGAGTCAATATTTAAGCAACATAGTTGTGCTTGGAATAGAGAGTCAGATTGTCCATCACAGAGAGGAGGTTTTCAGCATACAAATCTACTCTTTTGAATTTTTTAAATTCAATAGCATCGAAAAGATTATACCCTCCTTTACAACATGTATACTCTCTATAATAGTGATTCAACCCTGAACCATAAAGCTCTCTACCATCTACAATCTCCTTGGCATTTTTTGAATGCTCCAAAAATATTTCGAGCATTAAAGGCGCCATGTATGCTAGTTTAGTATTGAAATTAGGTCTGAAAAAGCTAAACTAGTTATGTCGAAATATATTCAGGTCTTCGGGTTAGCTATCGCTCGATTCGTCAACATTCATTAGAATTCTGTCCTTTCCTCTATTTTTGAATTCATAAGACAGAATCTTTTCTTTGGACTTCTTCTTTTCCTCTTTTTTAGCATTTTTCTTCTTTTCTTTGGCATCAGTGAGATTATCAATCTCCAAATCGAGAGCCTTTTTTATGAGCTACTCCTCTTCGTGAGCAATGAAATATTCAGGAAGTTCAGTTGAAGTGTATCTGAAATAATTTCTACGCTTTGTATACAGTTTGACCAGCACATGCTCATATTTCTTGGTAATAATTCTTGAGACTTTTGAGACTTTTGCTAAAATTAGATTGTAGTCTTGCTCAAAAAAAAATGCGAAGGCCTTTTATTAAACTTTAGGGTTATCAACAAGCTCGTTTGCCACAGTTGAAGTTCTTTGGACAAAACAGTAAATATCATTAACAAAGCTCATCGATTTGCAGCGCTTTATGATGTAGCACTGATGGACATAGAATACCGACTACAGAATGCTTATCGCATTTGCTCCTTTGAATTTTTTCAAGACTAGTTCAATATGTTTGGCACATCTGTAATACTCCAGGAAATCATCATTTTCAAAGTATTTGATGAACGCATGTTGATGGTCTTCGCTGTGGGTTGTCAACAAGAAGGCTGCAACAAAATCAAGAACTTATAGCTCTGTTCCTTTCGTGAGGATCACATATCCTTTTTCGAGTAATAACCTGAAGTGGTCAGCAAATTATTCCTTCTTTTCAATAAGAAGTTTAGTATATGGGAGATATTCCGGAACTCTGTAATTTTCTAAATTAGGCCATGCGACATGACCGAACTATTTATAGTATCTTAGGCTAACAGACTCAAATTTGTTGGCCACACTTAATTCAAAAATAATTTTCTTCAGAAGAATTCTAGTAAATTATATCTAATGGCTCTTTTTGGGAAGTTAGCATGGAAATTGCAGTTATTCTTTTATTTCCTACTTTTTGAGCAACTTCTGTTGATAAATATTCCTGTATGCCCCAAAGTCATTATAGTTTGATGCGATCTTCAAGGCTTCCTGAGGGTTGACCATGAATATAGCCTTTTTGTACAAACCTTCAAGAATGAGGCCTTGAATGAAATAGAGTCCAAGAGAGTTCTTATTGTCTTCTTCTCGATCAGTCACTTTAATTTTTAAGAAATCAGCATTGACATTTTAGTAAATAGCGTGAAGAGCGATAGAGGCTAAAATACCTTTTTCGATTTAAGTTTTTCTAAAGTTGCTAGGAGCCAGCAAGATAGGATTGACCGAATTATTCGAGCAACAGTTAGTCGAGTATTTGAGGCCAAGAGAGATAAGGTATCGACCAGCTTTGGCAGGCAAATGATATCTATTGCAGACAAAGAGACATAATTTGAACAATTTGAAAGATTCTAAGGTGTCGAGAATGATGTTGATAAATTTGAGGTCGATGTCTTAAAATTAAGTGATTTAAGGTCTGCTGTCGATGTCTTCCTCGGCATCTTCTGGTTTGCTGACTGTGATCAATGACTGATACCCTTTAAATTGTTTGAAAAATTAGTGAACAGAGCTATTGATAATTGAGACAATGTTGATGATTTTCTTCATTATTTCATCTTGAACAAAAATGTTTCCTTTTGTTTTTATTATTTTAACGTTCAAGTTGTAGTTCTCCTCTTCATCGTCAATCACTGAGTACTAGGAGTGAAGCTTATGCCCGATCTCAGAAATCGAATTTTTGACCCAATTATCGTCAGGATCAATCATTGACTTTATACTCTCTATATCAGGCTCCATTTCATTATCATACTTCGCATTCAGCTAGCTAAAACTTGATTCCAATGATTGAATGTCAATTTTTTATTATTGACCTT
>Ga0100385_1002041_pt1 | contig 19484 bp, 17 predicted proteins | sample CryGeymeta201509_FD_81543 | JGI IMG/M metagenome (GOLD analysis project Ga0100385, IMG submission 81543) | Groundwater microbial communities from Crystal Geyser aquifers in Utah, USA - Crystal Geyser metaG 2015-09 | ecosystem: Environmental > Aquatic > Deep subsurface > Groundwater | place: USA... | reverse complement strand
TTTTCTGCTTCTTTCTTTACGAGTTGTTTTGATGCTTTTTTTCTCATCGGTCTACCTTGAAATTTGGTTACCCACGAATGTATTAATCTAAAATCAATTCCGTATTTATCTCCTAATTTCCGACAACTGATTGCTCCTGTTAAATATTCGGCTATTATCGCCTCTTTTTCTATTGTCTTTTTGTCCATTTTTTACACGTTTATTGTGTAAACCTATTTCAGGACGAGACAGAGCTGTATGCCAAGCTTCACGGGGATGCCATTTCGTTGTTTGAGGTGGAAAACAGCATTTTGGAACACAACCTCTTTGGGGTGGACATCAACAACGAAAGCGTGGAGATTGCCAAGCTCTCCCTCTGGCTGCGCACCGCCCAAAAAGGCCGCAAGCTCACCAGCCTCAACAACAACATCAAATGTGGCAACTCACTGATAGACGACCCCGCCGTTGCCGGTGATAAGGCGTTTGACTGGAAGAAGGAGTTTCCACAAGTGTTCAAGGAGAAAAGCAAGCAAGCCTATCACATCACTACAGCCTTGCATGACAGCAGGACCAGTCAGCGGATGATAGACTATAAAGTGCGTCAAAAAAGGGACTTGGGCACCAATCCCTACCCCAATTATACCAAACTCACCGCTCCTGAAGAACTACTGATCACCCAAACAGTGGCAGAAATAGTTGCAGAAGATGAGCTGAATGTGTTGGTATACAACATCTGTGGCGACCATATGCACCTACTACTGGTGTGTGAAGCAGAAGAGCAGTCATCTATAGTGCAAAAAATAAAAGCAATAACAGCAAAAAAAGTCAACATAGCAAGAGGTGTCACCAGACCCCCAACAAGGGAGCATGCTCCCTTGGCTTCACAGGTCACAGAAACTGAAACAGACTCACCAAGGGAGCATGCTCCCTTGCCCTCTCAGCATGCTCCCTTGCCCTCTCAGCATGCTCCCTTGCCCTCTCAGCATGCTCCCTTGCCCTCTCAGCATGCTCCCTTGCCCTCTCAGCATGCTCCCTTGCCCTCTCAGCATGCTCCATTGCCCTCTCAGGATGCTCCCTTGCCCATGAAGAAACACAACAGTTTGTGGACACAAAAATATGGCTGCAACAACATCACTACAGATGAGCAATTGCAAAACACCATCAACTACATACAAAACAACAGGGAAAAGCATGAATTGCCTGAAAACAAAGAGCTGCAAACCATCATATCAAAACTCACCTGCACCATAGAACAAGCCTTTGCCCCTGAATATAACGGCGGGTTTGATGTGGTGATTGGGAATCCGCCTTATGTTCAATCCCATTCGTTAGATGAGGGTAGTAAATCATTTATTTATAAAAATTACAAAACGTCTGAATACCAAATAAATACTTATGCAATATTTATAGAAAAAATTATTAATATTCTTAGAATCGACGGAAGATATAGTATTATAATTCCAAATTATTGGTTATCTACAAAGTTTGATTCTGCTCTTAGAAAACTTGTATTTCTAGATAATAAATGTGATGAAGTATTAAATACCTATAGAGTTTTTGAAGATGCAACAGTAGACACCTTAATTTTAACTGGCCTTAGAGAAAATGTGTCACAATTCCCTAAAAGAACTTATGCTAATTCCATTAATCCTAACTTAAAAACAATTTTAGAGAGACTTACCGCTATTAATGGAAAAATATGGGAGAGAAGTAAAGAAATAACGTTTTTAGGTTTAAGTGATGATACATTAATTTCATTTGAATCAAAACTCGAATTAAAAGGAGAAAAAACTTTAGGTGATTATTTTGATTTTAAGAAAGGAATGCAACCATATGAAAAAGGAAAAGGTATACCAGCACAAACAAGAGAAATGATGAATGATCGTATTTATCATTCATCTGTTAAAATAGATGATTCATATAAACCACTTTTAAAATCTAGAAATATTCAAAGATATTATTTAAATAATACAAGCGGGTTTATAAAATATGGTAAAAATTTAGCTGCTCCAAGGAGTCCCAATCTATTTAAAGGGAAGAGAATACTTATTAATAGAATATTATCAAGAAATGCAATTGACGGTATTTATTTGGTAGATGAATATATAAATAATACTGATATTTTTAATTTACTTCCAAAAAATAAAAATGTAAATACAAAAGCGTTATTTGCTTTTATTGTTTCTCCATTATGTGCTACTTTTTTTAAAAAGCAAAATATAAATCTTAATAGGTCAGCATTTCCTAAAATTAATGTAAATACTTTAGAAAAATTTCCAATACCACATTTAACGGATGAAATTCTAGAGCAATTGGAGAAGTCAATAGATGGTATTATTTCATTCACAAAATCTTTTAACGAATTAATTGATAACTTCACTACCCTCCTCCAATCCAAATTCCCCATAGAGAAGCTCACCAACAAACTCCAGTCATGGCATACCTTACCTTTTGGCGAGTTTTTAAAGGAGTTACAAAAGGCAAAAGTAAGTTTGTCCCTGAGTGAAGAAGCCGAGTGGATGGGGTATTTCAACGAGCAAAAGCAAAAAGCCCAAACGCTGCAACAGGAGATTGACCGGGTGGATGGGGAGATTGATGCGATGGTGTATGGGTTGTATGGGTTGAGTGAGGAGGAAATTGGGATTGTGGAGAATAGTTAGAGTGGTCAGTTGGCAGCCTGTCTGCCGAAGGCTGATGGCAGTGGTCAGTTTTGACGTAGGACTAAAATAGTATTAAGTATTAAGTCCTTTGTGGTTCTTTGCGGCTACTTTGTGGTTCTTTGTGGTACAGCTTTATGGGTATTGACTTAGAACGTAGGACAAAAAATTCCAAATTATAAACACCACACGAGGCCACCGGCCGAACGGAGCGATAGCTAAATTCCAAAAAAGTGGCCAGTGGCAGTGTTCAGCCCCGATAAAGAGGCATGAGAAGTCACACCCGAGTAAGCAAAAGTGAACAGCAGCACGTGAGTAGCAGTAAATTTATACCGGGCATTGAAAGCGAAAAGTAAAGCCTCTACGTTATATTAGACAGCTGTTTTTGTACTGGCTCCCGGCATCATTTTATCCAATACAAAATACACCGGACAAAATCCCGGAAATAAACTCGAGATTTGAAGCACTGCAACAGCAGCTGTTAAATAAAGCCATTCTAAGCTAACAGTAAAAGCCAAAACGGCACTCAAAAGGTAAAGAGCACCCACAATTCCATCGTGGATCCTGATCTTGCGTAAGGAACGGGTTGTTTCCATAATTTGATTATTTAGTAAAATGCAAATAAAGGTATCAATTTTATTTTATATTTTCATATAATTTTGAATATTAATGGGTTATGAAGGAGAGAGAGGAAAGGAAGTGGTCATTGGCTTTGGTTTTGTCATCATTTTTGCTTGTATTTCTTTTTCCCATGCGCTGCGCACGGGGTTACAAATATTAAACCCCTAATGGGGTTGGTTTTATTAACACTTAACTGATTCACCATTCAACCATTAACAATTACACCATTAACCATTTTTCTAATAAATCCGTGCGTAGGCTCCCTTTAGATGGCAGGGTATGCGGCTGGGGAGGGTCAGTGGTCAGATTTGACAGGAGACCGATGACCGATGACCGATGACCAATTAAGTGAAATTAGAAGTTAGAAGTATAAAGATTATTTGCTTATAGCTTACTGCCTAAAGCTTAGAGCTAATTTGAAGACTTAGGATTGCAGGACATGAAACACAGGACATCGGTTTACACAAGAGAGCAGAGAAGGAGGTTTCTTGTCGCTTGTATTCAAACCCCTAATTAAGCAAATAAACGCAGCGCTTCTGCCGTCAAGGGTTTCATGATGTAATCATTGATATGAGGATTTACTTTTGCTCTTTTTTTGTCTGCAGGGTCCACAGACGAGGAGAGTATATAAATTAAAAGTCGATTACTAACTCCGATGCCCACCAGTTCAAGATGTTCCATAAATTGCCAGCCTGTCATAATGGGCATATTGATATCAAGTAACAAAATGGCTTTGCCGTTATCGGGTTTCTCAAAAATTGACATGACATATTGAAGCCCTGCTTCAGGGTCTGTGAATGTTATCACCTCAGCGTTTGGGTAATTTTTTTTAATGAGCCTTTTAGTAATAAAATTATTAATGGGGTCATCATCCACAATAATAAAATGTGGGTATTTAGTTTCCATGATTTTTTTAGTTTGTAAAGAGTATTTTGAATGTGGTTCCTTTATTCACTTCGCTTTCAATCGAAATTGTACCTCCTAGGGCTTCCACCTGGGTCTTCACCATAAACAGCCCCATGCCCTTGCCTTCAATGTCCCGGTGAAAACGTTTGTATAGACCAAATACTTGGTCTCTGCTCTTATTTAAATCAATCCCTTTGCCATTGTCTTTAAATACCAATTCGATGGTCTCTTTTTTTCGGAAACTCTTTATTTCGATAAGCAGTTGGGCATCAGATCTTTTATATTTGATGCTGTTGCTGATGAGGTTATAAAAAATGCTGTATAAATAACTTTTTAGGGTAAACATTTCAGGCACCTCATCAAACCGGGTTTCAATCGTAACCTTTTCACTCACCACGAGCGAATGAATGCTTTCTTTTACGCCCTTAACCAATTCTTCAAAGACAACGCGCTCCTTAGCCCTGTCTACATCAATTTTCAATTGAAGAATATCATTGAGGTCGAGAATTACACTGTCAAGTTTAGAGACAGACGAGAGCAGGTCTTTTACAACACTTCCTGCTTCGGCAATAGACAGTGTTTCATCTCCCAGGATATCTGAAAGCCCTTTGATGTTTGCCACGGGTGCACGAAGGTTGTGTGATACAATGTATGTAAACTGCTCCAGATCCCGATTGCGATGTATGAGATCATCCGTTATTTTTTGCCGCTCACGTTCAGCAAGTATTCGATCGGTGAGGTTGGTATGAGCCAGCAGAATCAAGGGTTCATCACCTTCAAATTTAGCAATGCGAAGACCAAACCATCTCTGCTCTGATGGGGAATGACATGGATATTCCAAATAGAAATCCTCTATTTTTTTATTTAAAACATTCTTCATTCCCTGCAATACCCGCCCGGCGATTTCATCACCGTTAATAAACGCTTTTTCGCATACTTCAAAATAATTGCTTCCTACGCCTGTTCTCTTCATGGAAGTTTCGCAATTCTCAAGGGCAAAACGTTTCCAGGCTTCATTTATCGAAACTATGTCTCCCTTGTCATTCACTACTGCCAGATGGGCGCTCAATGAGTTGACCACGCTGCGATTAAACACTTCGCTATTTCTTATTTGGTTTTCCGCTTGTTTTATTTTTTCAATATCAGTGCATGTGCCATACCACTTAAGGATTTCCCCTTTTTCATTCATCTTTGGCACCCCCCTTATTAACCACCAGTGATAGCTTCCGTCATACTTTTGCAGCCTGCATTCAACAGTATATTCCGCAAGGGTAGTCACTGCATTATTCCATGCTTTCCACGCAAGGGGTTTATCTTCTTCATGAAATGAAATTAACCATCCGTCTCCATAGCTTTCTTCCAGACTAAGGCCGGTATATTCCACCCATTGATGATTAAAATAAATATTTTTGCCATCTGCTGTTGTTACCCACACGATTTGAGGCATGGATTCAGCCAAAGTTCTAAATTCTTCTTCACTCTTTTTCAAGGATTCTTCTGCATGTTTACGCCTGGTAATATCTCTTCTAATAGAGATAAATTGAAATGGTTTTCCATCATTATCCAGGATAGGCACGATGGTGGTATCTACCCAAAATAAACTGCCGTCTTTGGCTCTGTTCCTTACTTCATTTCGCCATATTTTACTTGCCTTTACGGTAGTCCACAGATCCTGGAATAATTCTTTTGGATGATATCCAGAATTAAGGATGCGGTGGCTTTTTCCGATTAATTCTTCTCGACTGTATTTTGATAGCCTGCAAAAATTTACATTTGCATGCCTGATGATGCCATTACTGTCTGAAATATCCACTAAGGAAGATTCGTCCAGTGCAAGTTTATAATCTTGAAGTTCTTTTTCCGCAATTTTGCGTTTGGATATATCACGCCAATTAGTATAAAAAAATTGTTTGCCTTTTAAAACGATGGGTGTAAGCATCACTTCAACAGGGAACTCAGTTTCATCTATTTTTTTGTGAATCCATTCAAACCGGTAATTTCCATACTCCAATGCTTTTTTAATCATCTCTTTCACTTTTTCTTTTGAAAGCCTACCATCGGGTTGTTTTTCAGGTGAAATTTCCCAAGGTTGCCTGCCTATAATTTCCTCTTTGGTGGCATATCCTAAAATTTTGACCGCCGATGTATTACAACGCGTAAATCCTGTATCATCAAGTAACAGGTTTGCATCTGCTGATTCATCAAACAATCGCCGGAAAGTTTCTTCACTTTCGTTAATTGCCACTTCTGCTTTTTTCCGCTCTGTAATATTTTCGACAGAAATGCAGGCGCCTGTCATTTTACCTTCATAATCCTTTGTCGGGTTTATATTCACCTGAAATATTACAGGGTTTTCTCCCTCAAGTGAATGTGTGTATTCATAAGAAACTCTTTCTCCTTTTACAATATTTCTAATATTTTTTAAAATCCTTAATCTTTTATCCTGAGGCAATACATTAAGTATGTTTTCATTCTTATGATATGGCCTGCCCAACGTAATAATTGCAAACTCTGCCATCAGTTTGTTGAACTCAATAATTGTATAGTCTTTAGCAATCAATAACAGCCCGTTGGAAGAGTTTTCGAAAATGGTACGCAGATGTGATTCCGATTGCTGTAGTTCTGACCGGATGGCCTCTATATTTTTCCTCGCTTCCTTTTTAGATAATGCATTTGTGATTGCTGACGGCAGCCGTTGCAAATTTGATTTTAGTATATAATCATCTGCACCCAACTTGAGCATTTCCACCGCAAATTCTTCTGATACGGTGCCGGTAACCAGTATAAAAGGCAAGTCGGGATTTTTTTCTTTACAAATTTCATAAGCCATTTTGGAATTGAATGATGGCATGGAATGGTCGCAAAGAATAATATCCGGCTGAAATGTAACCAACTCTTTTTCAACATCTTTTTTATCACTAGCCAAGTGATACTGGAACTTCAAACCCGATCTATACAACATCCTCTGGATGATATCAGCATCAGTTTTTGAATCCTCGATATGCAAAATATTATAGTCCATCTTTTATTTTTTTGTTTCATTTACCAACAGCCAGTAAACACCCAGTTGTGAAATCGTTTTTACAAAATCTTCAAAAGCAACCGGTTTAACAACATAACTGTTGGCCCCCAGTTCGTAACATTTTTTTAGATCGGGGTCTTCGGCAGATGAAGTGAGTATCACCACCGGTATGGTACTGGTATGTTCGTTCGCCTTCAGTTGTTCAAGTACCTCCATCCCGTTAACCCTTGGCATTTTCAGGTCCAGCAGTATCACTTTTGGATTACTACTGTTTTTCGGGATGCTGCTTTCAGAAAAAAAATAATCCAGTGCTTCCTGGCCATCCTGTAAATGCAATACATTATTGGCAAGATTATTCTTTTTAAGTGTACGCATGACGAGATCCGCATCGCTTACATTGTCTTCTACCAAAATGATTTCTGCTTCTGAACGCATAAGAGTTTGTTTTAATTAAGTGTGAAATAAAAAGTGGCCCCTTCGTTTTCTTTTCCTTCAGCCCAAACACGGCCTCCATGTTTAGTAATAATGCGTTGTACAATAGCAAGCCCAACACCGTTACCTTCAAATTCTTTTTCTGAATGCAGCCGTTGGAATACACCAAAGAGTTTGCCTGCAAAACGCATATCGAAACCTACACCATTATCTTTCACTACAAATACAGTTTTTCCGTTTTGCTGCTCAGCATATATTTCCAATATTGGCTGTTCTTTTTTGGATGAATATTTTATGGCATTTACAACAAGGTTCATCATTACCTGATACAATAACCGATAGTCTGCCTGCACTACAGGCAAGCTGCCACACCGGATACTGGCGTGATGTTGCATAGTATTGTTGATATCAATCAATATGGCATTCATTAATTCGTTCATATCGACGGTATGCTTTTCAATTTCTTTACGGCCAAGGCGTGAAAAAGAAAGCAGGTCATCTATTAGTACCCACATTTTCCTGGCATTGTACCGGATGTTTTCAAGCAACGTTTTTCCGTCATCATCCAGGACGGGGCTGTAATCTTCAGTTAATATTTGTGCGTAACAGTTAACTGCCCTTAGCGGTGCCCGCAAATCATGTGAAACAGAATAACTGAATGCTTCCAATTCTTTATTCACTGTTTCATATTGAACAGTACGTGCTGCTATTTTTTCTTCAAGGTTGGTATTTAGCTCCCAAATTTTCTTTTCATTATTTTTAAGTTCAGTAATATCCATCACCATCACACATATATCTCCCATTATTTGAGGCGGCAGTGCGCTAAAGGAAAGCTGAAACCAGGAAGTCTTTTTTTGCTGCGTTGTATATTTTAATTCTTTGGAAAATCTTTTTTGAATACCTTTTTTTAATAAGGAGGTATATTCAGTTATTTCTTCCGGGGCCATAAAACGCAGAAAGTCTGAACCGGTGAGTTGCTCCATAGGCTCTTCAAACATTTCAGCAAACCGTTGATTGCAATACACAATTAATCCCGCTGTAGATAGAATGACTGCACCCTCATTCATTTTTTCAATGATCACCCGGTAAGGGGTTTCAGCTGAGGTGAGAGAGAATATTTTCTCGCCGGCCGAGCCAGTCATGACAATCGCATCTACTTCACCATTTCTGATAGCATCAAGGGTTTCTTCTGCTTCAGAAAGCCTGAGCAATAATGCTTTATTTTCTAATTTCAGATGGTTGCCAATTTTATTCATGCTCATTGAACTGTTATTTTATTCATTTCAAATCGAGACCTACCAGCACTTTTTCATTGTTGGAGAGATTACCAATAATACGCCTTAAGGGAAGTGGTAATTTTTTAATCAACGTTGGCGCTGCAATGATTTGCTCGCCACTCGCTAAACCGGGGTTTTGATAAAGGTCTATCACTTCCAGATCGTATCGTCCTTTTAAGTTTTCTTCGCAAATTTTTTTAATATTAGTGATGGCGTTTATAGATTTGTCAGTTGAGCCCGATACATACAATTTTAAGATGTAGTGTTCTTTTTGGTGAACATTTAATGCAGTTTCGAAGGCTTTGGTCGAGCTTACAATTTTATCAGGCTCTTTTTTCATTTGTGATCATTTACTTTTTTTGCTTTAAGTCTAAACCCACCAGTACCTTTTCAGTGTTGGAAAGGTCGCCAATGATTTTACGGGCAGGCTTGGGTATTTTACGCACCAGGGTGGGAATGGCCAAAATCTGGTCATCCCGGCTTAGCTGCGGGTTGATCAACAGGTCAATCACTTCAATTTCATATTTGCCCTCCAGTTCCTTTTCGCAAATGGCTTTCAGGTTACTGAATGCATCTAATGATTTAGTTGTTTGCCCTGCCACATACAATCGTAATATCCATTTATCTTTTTCTACCTGGGCTTGTTTTGAAAGAAGCTTTGGCGTGCTGATTTTTTTCTTTTTCATTGCAAATTCTTATTTAAAATTTTATTTTACATCTCACGAGACTAATTCATCATTCAGGTCGGCATTTCGGCGTTTTCCCATTTCAGCTTTATTTTGCAATATCTGCTTAAATCTTTTTTCTACAATTTTAATGTTGGTTAAAACGGCAGTTTGTTCTGATGCAAACTGCAGCCTCAATGCTTCAATTTGTGCGTCCATTATTTTCCGCTTAAACTCCAGTTCAGTTTGTTTCTGTTCAATTTCCTCCTGGTGAAGTTGTTTATCTGCAATTTCTTTTTCTTCATGGGCAATTCTCGCCGAGCCGGTCAAAACACCGCCGGGTCCTATATATACGTCCAACAATTCGGCGCCATGATCGGTTAGCCGGTATTCCCGTACCTGGTTAGAGTGGGCCATACCCCTGGATTTTAAAATAAGCAAGCCCCGGTTGCGTTCGCCGCCAATTTCAATATCCCTAACCAGCAACCAGGTATCAATAAGCGACGAAATATTAATTTGTGTATGCTCCAAATTTGCACCTCCACTAGTAAGGCAGGTAAGAAAAGCAGTAATGTGTTTGCTTTTTAAAAAGTCAATCAGTCGTATCATCATCGATTTTGCATCAAAGTTATTTGCACCTACAATAAAACTACTGATTGGATCAATGATGACCACCTTTGGTTTAAAGAAGTCAACATCCTTATAAATGGTGGTTAAATACGATTCAACACTCATATTGGTTGGCCTACGTGAATGAAATTTTATTAACTCCTTTTCTTCCCATTTACCCAAATCAATACCAATAGACCGCATGTTGCGAATAATTTGGAAGGAAGATTCTTCCAATGCAAAATAAATCACCCTTTCGCCCCTTTTACAAGCAGCATCGGCCAAATGAGCCGATAAGCTGCTTTTGCCGGTACCTGCTGTACCCGAAACCATTACGCTACTTCCACGATAATACCCTTTACCGCCCATCATTGTATCCAGCCGGGGAATACCAGTAGAAACACGCTGGGATGAAACCTTATGATCTAAACCTGCTGAAGTAATAGGCATTACCACAAAACCGCTATCCTCAATTAAAAAAGGATATTCATTGGTGCCATGGGTTGCACCCCGGTATTTTACAATGCGTAACCTTCTTGTAGATGATTGTTCGGTAACCCGGTTGTCGAGCAGTATTACACAATCTGATACATATTCTTCAAGGCCCTTCCTGGTGAGTATACCATCGCCCCGCTCGCCGGTGATGATGGCGGTTACGCCTTTTTCTTTTAACCAATGAAATAGCCGTCGTAGCTCTGCACGCAGAATACCATCATTTGATAGGCCGGAAAAAAGGGATTCCAACGTATCGAGTACTACTCGTTTGGCACCAATGCTGTCAATGGCATAGTTGAGGCGAATGAACAAACCTTCCAAATCGTATTCGCCGGTTTCTTCAATTTCACTTCGGTCAACTTTTACATGATCGAGTACCAGTTTTTTTTGTGCTACCAGTTTATTTAAATCATAACCGAGAGATACAACATTTTCAGTTAGTTCTTTGGCTGTTTCTTCAAAACACATAAATACGCCAGGCTCATTATATTGTATCGCACCACGTACCAAAAACTCAAGTCCCAATAATGTTTTGCCACAACCTGCATTGCCACAAACCAGGGTGGGCCTACCTTTAGGCAATCCGCCTTGTGTAATTTCATCAAGCCCGGTAATGCCTGTAGGTGATTTGGGTAACACTTTTATTTTAATATTTTGTTGTGTTGATTTCATACTGCTTTTTTTAAAGTATTTGCTTATATATCCTGTAACAATTCAATTATTTTTTCAAACTCATAATATTTATCTAAAAAAAGTCGGTTCCCTGCAATGTCTCTTTGGCTTTAGTTCGGTCTTTTATATCCAACCATAGCAGCCACTTTAAACCTAACATATCATTTTCGGTATGGCCCGGAAACTCATGATTTATATAATGAATTTCCTCTGCAGTATTTACAATAAAAATTAAGGCTATAACATTTTGTAAAATTATTTTCTGTTTTTCTTCACTTTGTTTTAATAACTTTCCAACCCCTATACTTTGTTGATCGTTATTCTCTTGTACCACCAGAATTATTTTTTTGATTATATAAATCTATTTCTATTAAACAGCAATCATAAAATAATCAACATACTTTAATCCCTAATTTTAAATTGCATATCTGCAATTATTAATGGTGTGGTACTGGAAGTTGTTTTGATGAATACTTCTACGTAATCGTTTGTAACCATGTCAACCTCCGTATTCAAAATCAATGAAAAAGCCTGATTTTGAGTCATGGTTCCCGTGTTCATGACCGGACCGGTAACAATTGAACCGTTCTTGTAAACTGCAATTGTAAACTCGGCACTATTGGCAGGTGATTTACCTGAAACTATAATATCAACACTTGCAACTATAGGATCCTTTCCTAGAAAGGTAATTCGATTACTCGCAGGAGATGAAAATTTCAGAAGCTTAGTAGCAGTGGTAGTTCCAGCGACTTTTACATAGGTATTATTTGGCGAAGTAGTTGTAGCAGTGGTATTCCCGTTCATATATATATAGCAGTAAGCGCGTGTGTCCGGGATGTTTGTATTTTGCACCATCCTCCAGCCGATATCGTAGGGAGTCAATCCCAGCAATGGGGTACCAACACCTCTGAACATATTTGAAGTTAATCGCCCTCTATCTATGGTAGCACCAGCATTTAACTTTATACCGGTTTGTCCAGTATAGAAAAAGTAATTACTTGAAAGATCGACATCTTGAATAGTTAGACCCGACAAAAATTCTATGGCAGAACCACTTGTAATGCCTTTCAAGTAATTTAACTGGCCGGCAAATTTACCAATGTTTCCAGTTAATTTTAGACCATCGGTAACATTCCAATAATTTTTTATATAGGTTACAGCCTCAAAGCCTGAAATTTGACCAACACCTAAAGAAGGTGTTCCCACTTCTATAACCGAACATCCAGAAAATAAATTACAAAACTTTGTGCCCGTACTATCTGAAAAATCATACGCTTTGGTAGCTCCGGTTAAAGGAATTACTGCAAAATTTTCCATATAAACACTGGTGTTTGTACTTCGAAGAACAGCTCCAGCAACTGATGACATGACTCCATCTTTTTGTGGATCGGTACCGATAAGTCCTGCCCCATTCAAAATAATATAATTGGGGCTAATATCAACTATTCCTGAAAAAATATATATTTTAGTTGCATCCAGTGTGATACCGCTACTAACCGGGGTTGGTAAATCTGCAAGTGAGTACACATAAACAAGGTTAGAGCTTACAGAAAATGCAAAAGTTTTCCAAACACCATTGCTATAGATATCTGATGTATTGTTGGTTGTGTTATATATCTGTAATCCTTGTGCGGGCGTTAAGATATTATCTCGTTGAGTAATAGTCATTCTAGGAATAAGCACCCCCATTGTTGTAGATTGAATATCCAAGATAGATGATGCAGCTGGGCTTGTAGTACCAATGCCCACTTGCGCAAAAAAACTAACCGAAGTCAACAGAATAAGCTGCAATAATGAGTGCATTAAAACACTTTTCATGGGGCGTTTTTTAAAGTTAATACTTGCTGTGTTTTTATAATGCCGGGAATTTTTTCAATTTCATAGTATTTATCTAAAAAAAAGTCGGCTCCCCGCAAGCTGTATTTTTTATCCATTTTAAGATCATTCTGAATAGACAATACAATGACAAAGGTTTTACTTTGCATTTTTTTTATTTCCACCAGAAAGTTTAGCGACTTTGGCAAACTCACATCGAGCAAAACAATATCCGGCAGTTGTTCTTTAAACAGCATCATTGCAACTTTATAGGAGCCTGCACGCAAAACTGCTGCATTACTAAATGTTTCAAGTAGCAGACTTTCCAATCTATCAAGAATAAATATTGAGCTATCTGCAATTAGGATCTTCATGTCGGTTCTTTAGTAATACAAAGAACGCATAACAGTAGCCTATGGCTATTAGCAGTTTAAGCCTTTCTTTGGTAGTAAAAGTACTACCGGCTTTATAGTATAAAGAAAAGGATACTTTACAGGTCTATATCAGAAATTATCTTATGGGCAATGGCATAGCGTGTAAGTTCAGAATTGGTAGACAAATCGAGTTTTTCCATAATCCTGCTGCGATGTGTGCTGATGGTTGTTAAGGCGAGCGAAAAAGAATCAGCTATTTGTGTAAGTGTTTTACCATACGCAAGCAATTTGAAAATTTCCATTTCCCTGTTGGTAAGCAACTCATGAGGATTTTTACTTTTATCAATCTGCAACAATAATTTTTCTGCCAATTCAGAAGTAATGTATTTTCTTCCTCCCTTGATTCGATGAATAGCGGCAATCAATTCATAAGGTGCTGCGTTTTTATTCATATAACCAGCGGCTCCGGCTTTTAATACCCTGATGCCATAAAGATCTTCTGAATAAATACTGAGGATTAACACCGGCAACCCCGGCTTGATGAGTTTTATTTGTTCCAATGCTTCCAGTCCGCTTCTTCCGGGCATATCCAGATCTGAAATCACCAGGTCGAACTCATGCAGCGTAACTTCTTTAACCAATGATTCACCATCGCTTACTTCCGTTATTTCTACTGACGGGTATTCATCTTTCAGTATCTGGATAATACCCAAGCGGATAAAGCTATGATCATCGGCTAAAATAATTTTCTTCATTTTACTTTTTTTATGCTTTATACGGCAGATGAATAACAATCTTCGTTCCTTTTCCCGGAGAGGAAGTCAATTCAAATTGACCAGCTAATGCCCGAACCCGTTCTTTCATTCCGAGCAAACCAAACGATTTTGTATTTTCCACTTCTGCCTCATTAAAACCTGTTCCATCATCTTCAATTGAGAGTGAAATACTGTTATCAATAATATTTAATGAACTCAGCACTTTGCCTGCCTGCGCATACCGCATAATATTAGTAAGCGATTCCTGGTAAATCCTGAAAATACAATTGGCTTGTTCCTGTGGCAGCTCAATATCGGTTTGCATGCTGGAAAACTGTATAGCAATTCCTGTATTTTCTCTGAATTGTATCGTGTGCCATTCCAAGGCATCAATAATGCCATAATGATCTAATGTACCGCTTCTTAATTCGTTTAAAATTTTTCTTACCGTTTGATTACTGCCATCTAAGAGCGTAATGATATTTTTTAATTTGCTTTTGATATTACCAGCTTCAGGTGATGTATTTTTATCAATCCAAGCTACATCCATTTTAATAGCAGTTAATTGCTGACCCAGCTCATCGTGAATTTCACGGGCAATCCGATTGCGTTCTTCATCACGTATAGTTTCCAGGTGAGAAGTAAGCTGGCGGAGTTGTTCGTTGTTGCTTTTAATCTCTACTTCGGCCAGCCTGGTTTCGGTTACATCCCAATTAATTCCCATCATCTTTATCTCATTTCCATTATCATCATACTCAGTTATTCCTGTACCCTTTATATAATGAACAGATAAATCGTCCCATATAATTCTGAATTCTGAACCATATTCTCTTTTTTTATCTCGCATTGCAGTTTGCATTACTTCATTGACTCTATCCTTATCGTCCGGGTGTAACCTGGAGAGAAATCCCGCGTAAACTGATCCTAACTGCGATTCATTAATATTATAAATTTGGTACATCCTTTCATCCCATACCATGTGGTCATTTTTTGTATCCCAATACCAAATACCCAAAGCGGCACTGGAGGTTGCTAACCGCATACGGTTCTCACTTTCCGTTATTTTCTTTTCAAACTCTTTTTGCTTAGTAACATCGCGCATCGTAATGGCGACAGAATTATAGGGCGGGGCTGCAGGATATTTTAGCCGTACTACAACATCCCTTATTTCGCCAGATAGGCTTTTGATTTTCGTCTCTTCTTCAAAATATCCACCTCCATCCCTTATTAAATCCATTAACTTAAAAACCGTCATTTCCGTCAAACTTACAAAAAACTTGGAGCGATTAGAGACAAAGTCTTCTAAATTGTTTGCTCCTGTCAAATCTAATAAACTCTGATTTACACCGTGTATCTGAACTCTTCCCAGCATCTCGTAGAATTCTTCGCTATGATTATCAAAATAGGCCGCATAGTTTTTTGAGATGCCAGATGCACGTAGACTTTCTACTTTTTCATAAAAAGGAGTATGGTCTTCTTCTGTAATAGCTATGGGTGATGTATCAAAAAGTCGACGATACCGGTTTTCGCTTTCCTGGATTTGTACTTCAGCTTTTTTTCGCTGGTCAATATCCTGAAAACTTCCATAAATCTTTACACATATACCATCTACAAATTCTGTTTCTCCAATGGCTCGTATCCAGCGTTCATTGTTTTGAGCGGTAATAATCTGTAATTCGACATCCCAAGGTTTACCCAGTTCAATCGCTTCATTTATTTTTTGCGTAATTAACTCCCGGCTTGGGCCTTCTTTATAAAAATTTATACCAGTTGCCAGATTTGGAACAAAATCAGTCTCAGCTTCGTGAATTTCTCTGGTAATATCACTCCAATAAACAGTTCCTTTTACTAAATCAACTTCCCAATTGCCGATTCTTGCAAGGGTGTTCGCTTTTACCAGCAATTGCTCCAATTCAATTCTTTCTGTTACATCACGGGTGTTAAATACGATCCCTTTAACAATACTGTTATCCGGCAATTTAGTAGCAGTGCCTTCGAACCAGATATAATGGCCATTTTTGTGCCTGTAGCGGGCAATATATGGCTTCGGTGATCCAGGTCTTTCAATAGCTTTTTCAACGGCAGTTTTCAGAATACTTATATCGTCCGGGTGGAAATAATTAATGTCTCCCTGTAGTTTCATATCATCTTCTGTCCATCCGGTAACACGGGCGGACGAGGGACTGCGATAGATAATGTTTAGGTCGTCATCCGTCAATGATATTATCCCTTGATTGTTCTCAATTAAAGCACGGAAAAACTTTTCGCTTTTTTCAAGGTCTCGGGCTGCATTTTTACGATCCGAAATATCTCGTAAAATTTCAGACCCACCTGTCACATCGCCTCCCATAACCCGGATAGGCGATGCATTCAGCGATGCATAAAAAACAGTTCCATCCTTCCTTACCCGTTCGGTCTCATAATGGTCAGCAGTTTTGCCATCTCGGAGTTTATTTGCTAGGTACGCTTCTTCGTGTTGCAATTGCGGTGGTATCAATAAAAAAACATGCTTACCTATTATTTCATCTTCGTTGTAGCCAAACATTTTTTCCGCGCCGCGGTTCCAACTTGTTATTATCCCATCCAGTGTTTTAGTGAGCATTGCATCATCTGATGCATTAACTATAGCAGCAAAAAACGCCTGCTGCTCCCTGTTTAAATACGTAAGGTTTCTATTGGCAATCAGTAATTCTTCTGCTCTTTTATGCTTCTCTTCAGTTTGAAATGCCAGTTCTTTGTTGGCTATAACTAACGCTGTCGCACGCTTCTCTTTTTCCTTATTTTGAAAGGCAAGCTCTTCATTTGCGATTAGGAGTTCTGCTGCCCGTTTATCTTTTTCTTCATTTTGAAAAATAAGTTCTTTGTTGGCTATGATTAATTCTTCCGCTCGGTTTTCCTTTTCTTTATATTCAAAAGCAAGTTCTTTGTTGGCCTTGACCAATTCCGCCGCTTGTTTGTCAAATACTTCTTTCAGCAACGACAATTCATTAATAGCGTTTTGCAGCTTCTCCTCCGTCGAAAGCTTACCTCCAGTATTCTTTGATGTTTTTTTTCCTTTATACATTACCATAAGGTGTTTCTCTGCTCAGCAACACATAGTTAATAACTGTGTATTGCTGTATAAAACGAATCCTAAGCACTTTTTAAGAAGGTGCTGTCGGCAGAAACCATAATAATTATCGACATTGTAGGGTCTCCGTCAGATTGCCTAAATGTATCTTAGCTTTTGAAAAGCTAAATTCAGAGAGGTAATCAAATCCTATGCAAGTTAATCTTTAATTAGCAGCATTTAATTTATTAACACTTAATTATCAATGGATACCAAATTACAAGGCTTAGGTCCTTTTTTGAATAGTGTTATATCCTATCACCCTGTTGAAGGGAGAAGCATATTTTTTTTCAAAGTACAATCTAACTTTGCTTTCAACCAACAGTTCTGTAGTTTGGCCAATTTTATTTCGCAACAAACCTTTAACCATTTTTTTAAGCTAACCTCTCTATTGATATTGAAATATTTATTTGAAAATAGCTTTGTAAATTTTGTGTTTACAATTTCAAGAGAATTATATCCAAACATAGTACAGGCCGCAGCATTCCATGATGCAATAATTACATTTTCTTCAATTGTAACTGTTGCATCAGTAGCTGTTGCAACAATAGATTCATAAAAACTTTTTAAATCAATTGCTTTTTTCTTTAGTACATCAACATCTTTTAAAAGTTGGTCTTTTGCTATATTGGTATTTTCCATAGGTAACTTATGCATATAAATATTTTATACTTAACAAGCTTAGGTAAATTAAAATTGTATCCAGATTTGCCTATTGGTCTATTAAATTAGGGTTTGGGCATTAATAGTCTTTTTTTTATTTTAAAGGGAAGGCAGCTGGTAAGGTGTCATTATATATATCGCTAATTTTTTAAACCCAGTTTATTTAAATAAAATTTCTCCTAGTTATTTTTTTCTACATACCCAGGGCGAAAAAATTCAAACTCTTAATCGTAAAATTTCTAGCTCCAGACTAATTACCTATCTGCAACTGAAGTTTATCATTGGTATTCAATTCAAGCATAATATGCAAGGATGAAAATGTTGCGGTAGATGCTGAGCCAAGAACTTTTCCGGCAGGTATTACAGTTCCATTTAACGCTACTCCAAACACAAATATATCATTTGCAGACCCCGGTGTACCACTTATTGTTACTGCGATATGAAACATTTTTGTTGTGGCCCCAATATATTGAAGAGTGCCATTGTTAGTACCTCCGTTACTAAATTCATACACACCTGTTGATAATGCACTACTAGGGTTTACCGGCAACATATTGTTAGTACCATTAGATATACTTGGGATTGTAATAAGTGTTCCTGTAGTATTAAAATAAGAAATTTCTCCCATTGACACCATTATCCTTCCTGTCGGGATTAAATCACCCGTAAAGGTTTTGTTTCCCGCAATAGTTTGGTTGGTAGTAAGATCAACATAGTCACCTCCCACTGAAACTATAGACACCCAAGCAGTGCCATTCCAATAATAATAGGAAGTTAAATTAGTATCAAACACCAACATACCTTTCTCCTTAACATCTGGAGTAATTAACAGTTGCGTCCCTAATGTATTCCTTTCTGTAGTAGTCAATCTGGGTGGTAAAAATCCTTTATTCGTTGATTCAACATCAAGTAAGAAATTTGAATTAGGTGTTGTAGTATTAATGCCCACTTGCGCATAAAAACTAACCGAAGTCAACAGAATAAGCTGCAATAATGAGTGCATTAAAACACTTTTCATGGGGCGTTTTTAAAGTTAATACTAGATTGTTTAAAGGTTTAAATAAATGCTTAAAATACAAGTTTGCGAAAGTGAGGATATATAAACTCTAGAAATAATTGCCAAGGAAATAGCAATGGGTTATATATTTTACTTCTTTTTCAGGGCAAAAAAAGGTTTTAAGCCGCTTTATAGTATAAATGTAGATTATATTAAGGAAGTAAATTATGACAAATATCATACTTTGGTAAATAAAAAATTCCCTGCAAATACAGTTATTTGGACAATAAAGTAGCCTGAAGGACTATTAAATTTTATTGAGGTCGGTATCTAGCCACATATTATTTCTCTATGCGTAATATTATCTGTCTTTACCATCCTTTTGATTAAATTGTTAAATATTGTGTCTTTGCTTTGAGACCGATTGATCCGGTAG
>Ga0100385_1002023_pt1 | contig 19631 bp, 17 predicted proteins | sample CryGeymeta201509_FD_81543 | JGI IMG/M metagenome (GOLD analysis project Ga0100385, IMG submission 81543) | Groundwater microbial communities from Crystal Geyser aquifers in Utah, USA - Crystal Geyser metaG 2015-09 | ecosystem: Environmental > Aquatic > Deep subsurface > Groundwater | place: USA... | reverse complement strand
TATACTGCTTTTAGTGTGTTTAAACAGACTTTAATTATCAGAGTAAATTCAATTTACAAAGTTAAAAACTAGCTTGATTTGCTTTAAACGAGTACAATTTTTTTTTCGTGCGTTTACCCTAAGCCTTTTCCTAAACTAGCTGCTTGTATCAAAAAAAATACTTGTATGGAAGGAAAAGGAGTACAGCGCATGAACTTTCAAAATGAGATTGAAAATGTATCAGTAGGAATAGAAATTTTTAACCTTCCCTTTGAATTAGAAAATTAAAACTCGTTTAAATTTACTCAAATTCCAACTTATTTTTTATGCACCCTCTCTTCTTATTCATTCTCATTTTATCATTCTCATTTTATCATTCTCTTTTCTCAACACTCAGTACGTATTTTCTCAAATTTATAATGAACATTCTATAATTTTAGAAAAAGATACTCCTAATTATAATCCATCTAATAAGGTGCTTTTCCTCAAAAAAATTATCATGTTACTTAATTTTCAAACTCACTTCTCCACAAGTAAGCATAGATTTTCCGAAATATGGATTTTTGATTTCTTTGTCTTGACTTATCCAATTTGCACCTTTGTTATTATCTGCCATCGGACAAAACTGAACATAAATCACATTCTCCAATGGTTCAAAAGATTGCGACATGGCGACCATCGTTTCAGAAATAACTTGAAATTTTTGTCTTGCTGTTTCTATTTTTTCTACGTGTGGCAAATGCTGTAATTCTTGTTTTAGATTTGTGCTATATGTCATATACAGGTTGTGAGATTCTCCTCCAAAAAGTGACATATTTATTTTAGCTAAAGAAGAGGTCATTTTTTCAGATGCTTTTTTTGCCGTTGGTAAATCATCTTTTGTAAGGGCATTTTTGAGTTCAAAATAAGCATCATAAACAGGTTCTAGCGATTTCTTAGCTGCTTTACTAATTGATATTTTTTTGATAGGATTTTTGTCTTTTTTGCTTTCAGTTATTACTTTTATTTTCTCTTCTTCTTTAGGATTCATCATACTTGGTTTTCCTGCTAATTGTGCTGCTGCGTCTATGCTAAATGTTCCGTTTATGGCTATTTCTTCGCCTTCTTGCAATCCTTCTTCGATGATATAACTATCTCCCAAAGCTAATCCTAGTTTGACTTCTCGCATGACAAAATCAACTCCTTTTTCAGATTCTTGTCGCACATAAACGACCGAACGTTCGCCTGTCCACATAACAGAAGTTTTTAGAATAATTATTTTTTCTGAATTTTGACTTTCTTTGTTTTTTGAAGTATTCTTTGAAGATAAGTCAGCTTTCACTTCTCCAGATACAAACATTTCAGGTTTTAATTTTAAATCTGAATTCGAAACAATTACTCTTGCTTGTGCCACTCTTGTTTTTGGGTCAATGAAAGGGTCAATAAATGAAATTGTACCTTCAAAATTCTGACTTGGTAACGATTCTATTGTATAATTTACTTTATTCCCTTTTTTTATCCACGCTAATTCTGACTCATAAATATCAAAAAGTACCCAAACTTGTGAAAGATTCGCCACTCTATACAACCCTTCTCCCTGCCGAACATAATCGCCTAGATTTACCATTTTATCAATCACATAACCCGAAACATCAGCCAAAATTGGAAATTCTTCTATCGTTGTTCCTGTTTCTAAAAGCCCATTGATTTGATTTTCAGTTAATTTCCAGCTTTTTAGTTTTTCTTTTGCTGCATTAAAAAGTTGAGGTTGTGTGTCTTTTATTTTTTGCGCTTCAAAAAGTTCTTGTTGTGCTGTCAATAATTTTGGAGAATAAATAGTCGCTATTTGAGTTCCTTTGCTGATATATTCGCCTGTAAAATTGACTTTCAGATTTTCAACTCTTCCCTCAATATGAGTCGATTGCGTAAAAATTTGGCGTTCGTCAGGTTGTATTTTTCCATTTAAAGAAATCGTTTTGATAGGTTTCATTTTTCCAACTTTTGCAGTCTGAATATCAGCGAGTTGCATAGCAGTAGGCGACATTCGAACTGCAAAAGCATTTCCTTTATCATTATCATCACTTTTTAAAGGAATCAAATCCATTCCACAAATCGGACAACTTCCTGCTTCATTTTTTCGAATTTGTGGGTGCATCGAACATGTCCAAATTTCATTTTTTATATCTTCTTCTACTGAATGAGTGTCATTTTTTATATCAGAAGAAGAGTTTAAAAAATAGCCTATTGTTCCTCCCAAAAGAAGAAGAACAGCGTAAATTATATATTGCTTTTTCATAGTTTTATGTTTTAATAATTACTGATGTTGTCGGTGGAGATACCTAAAACGGCTAATTTTGAAATTGAGTAGGGAAAAGGCATGCCTTTTCCTAGTCGGTATTTGTTTTTTGTTAAGAATACACAATATGTTTAGGAAAAGGCAAGCCTTTTCCCTACTAAGTAATCGTACAAAATTAATGCATCTTATTTTTTAATGTAATAACCTGATAATCAATATTTTATGTAATTATCAAGGCTCTTATCTGATATTAGACTGATAATAAACAAGTTTTGTACTTACCAAATTTTATCCTGTAAAAGTTGTTTTTTCCATAGCGCAGGGTTTGCAAACCCTGCGCTATGGAAAAAACGAACTAATATTTTGCTAATAAATGAATGAATCAAGTTTTTATTACTATCAATCCAAAACCTGCTAAGAGCCATTATCAATTATCCATTTTAAATTAGCTTCGCTGCTTTGGCAGGTATCCATTTACTTAACTTCAAAATTATTGCTATTTCAGACTTGTGGGTCATCGATAAGGTTTCAACCCTTTTTTTTTAATTTTTATGTGTTAAATAATTGAGTTCAGCTACCGAAATTTGATAGGCTGTTTGTTCCATAATTATCTTTTTTTGATAGCTCAAAACTTGTTGCTGCATACGCAAAACTTCCTCAAAATCTACTCCTGCATTGCTATAAGCCGAATATAAAAGCCGTAGAATCTGTTCAGATTCTTTGATTTGTTCGTTGTAGAGTTTGATTAAATCTTGCTGTTTTTGCAAGTCAAATAAAATTTTGTCGTAAGAAGTCAAAAGCTCATTTGTTTTATCTTCTTTTTTGAGTTGAAATAATTCTTGTTCTAATTGTGCTTGTTTTTGTGCAGCCTTATACTTTTTTCTATAAATCGATAAAGAAATACTTGCCATTGGCATAATTACATCTTTTCCATTTTGTGGCAAATCCATATCAGTACGTTTTGAAGTAGTTATGTATGTAATTCCTACACCTATTTTTGGCAATCCTTCTTTTATCGCAACTTCTTCTTTCGCTTGACTAGCTTTTATTTGCGTTTCTAATTCTTCCAAAATCGGATTATTGATAAGCAAAGAATCTTTTTGAAGAGCTAAATCTGTAAAAGAATACGACTTTTGAAGTAAGGTAGAATCAGAAGGCGAAAAATTGAGTTTTAGATTTTCTTTCTTATTTTGGTCTTTTTTATTTTCTGTTTCCTCTTTTAGATTTACTACTTGCTTAAATCTTGAAAGTAAAGGCTGTTCTTTTTTTCTCAACATCTCCAAATTAGTCATTGCTTCTTTCAGCATAATATTTACTCGTAATACATTTACCATACTACCCTGTCCGTTTTCGAATTTTGTGGTAGCGATATTCTTGTAGGTTTTCAGAATTTCAATATTTTGATTTTCTATTTCTTTGAGTTTTTGAAGTTCGTATAATGGATAATACGCAGTCGAAACCCCATAGAAAATTTGATTTTTAGAATTAAGAAAACGCTGATACATGGCTTCTGCTTGTAATGCAGCTAGATTTTCTTTCGCCTGTAAAGTTCCAAACCAAGGAAACATTTGTGCTAATTCGGCTCTAGCTCGTTGCGCCCCCACACGAGTTTCGATAGGAGAAAGAAAATATCCCAAAGACAAAGTAGGGTTTGGTAAAGCATTTACTTGAGCTATTTTTTGTAATGCAATTTCAAATTCTTTGTAATCAGCCTGTACTTTTGGGTTATTTTCGGCAGCCATTACAAAATACTCTTCCAAAGATTGTGCTTTTGAAAGGGAAATTGTATTTGTAAATAGTAGCAAAAAGAAAAGTAGTTTTTTCATAATATTTTTATATTTCTTTATATTTTCTATCAATAAAATGGATTAAGAATTTAATAGTTGCAGAGCAACGTAACCTTTGTAGATTTATAGTAGAGATTTAAGTATTTAGAGCAACAGAGTTGCGAAACCTTGTCTTTTCTGAATACTTACTTTCCAAATTTCAAGGTTACGCTACGATGGGTGTATAACAAATTGTCGTTTTTTGTAGGGAAAAGGCTTGCCTTTTCCCTACGTAATACAAATTGACTAAGCGATGCCCAAAGAGCAGCGTAGCTAATTTGTTATGCGCCCCGCTACGATGTAGCTAATAATTTTCTATTCTAATATATTATCTTTAGCCATTGTTGGTGTCTCCACCAACGACATTATTCCCCCTTTTCACCTTCCATTCTTCATGCAAAGAATAAAGCGTCGGAACGATAAAATAAGTAATGACAGCGAAGAGCATTCCACCAAAAGAAGGAATTGCCATCGGAATCATAATATCAGAACCTCGCCCAGTAGAAGTCAGAATTGGGAGAAGTGCAATAATAGTGGTGGCAGAAGTCATAACGGCAGGTTTTATTCTTCGCTGACCTGCTTCCACTACGGCTGCACGAATCCCCTTTTTTGTCATGGTCGGATTTCTCTCAAAACTTTGGTCTAAATACGTTCCCATCAGTACGCCATCATCGGTTGCTATTCCGAAAAGTGCAATAAATCCTACCCAAACAGCAACACTTAGATTAATAGTTTTCATCTGAAAAAGTGTTCGCATATTGGTATCAAAAATCTCAAAATTCATAAACCAATCTTGACCGTAGAGCCAAAGCAAAATAAAACCTCCACTAAATGCCATCGCAATTCCTGTAAAAACCATTAGCGAAGTCGTAACCGAACGAAATTGGAAATAGAGAATCAAAAAGACAATTCCCAAAACCAAAGGAACAATAATAGAAAAGCGTTTTTCGGCTCGCACTTGATTTTCATAACTTCCCGAAAACTTATAACTCACACCAGCAGGAACAGAAAAAGCATTATTTTTTATTTGTTCTGAAATGGCTTTTTGAGCATCATCAACTACCGTAACTTCTGAATAACCATCTTTTTTGTCAAAGAGAACATAACCCACCAAAAAAGTTTCCTCACTTTTGATGGCTTGCGCTCCCTGCAAATATTCGATATCGACGACTTGTGAAAGTGGAATTTGAATGCCTGTTGGTGTCGGAATAAGAATTTTATTGAGTGACTCAGGGTCGTCTCTAAGCTCACGAGGATAGCGCACACGAACAGGAAAACGCTCACGCCCTTCGACAGTAGAGGTAATTTTCATTCCTCCAATGGCTGTCTCGATAGTTTGTTGTACGTCTTCTATATTCAGTCCATATCTTGCAATTTGGTCACGATTTATGTTGAGATGGATATAAGGTTTGCCTACAATTCTATCAGCAAAAACGGCTTCTGCCTTTACAGAAGGAACATTTTTAAGAATATCTTCTAATTTTAAACCAAAATCTTGAATCGTTTGGAGGTCGGGTCCATAAACCTTTATTCCCATTGGCGCACGCATTCCTGTCTGTAACATGACCAAACGAGTTTCTATAGGTTGCAATTTTGGCGCAGAAGTAACTCCCGGTATTTTGGTTACTTTTATTATTTCATTCCAAATATCATCAGGCGATCTTATATTTTTTCTCCAATTTCTAAAATATTTTCCATCTTCATCATGTATCAAAAGTGAAGTAGAAATTCCTTGTTCAAGAAATTGCTGATTGGTAAGGGTATCGTTTGTAGAAGTAATAAAAAAAGTTTCTTCTTCATTTTTATTATTTGGGGAAGTATCTATTTTTTGAATAAATTTGAAGCGTTCTTTTCGCCCTTTTTCATTCAAAACATATTCAGATTTGTAATTGATAATATTCTCGTACATCGAAATTGGTGCAGGGTCAAGAGCTGTTTCTGCTCGTCCTGCTTTTCCGACAGTCAAATCTACTTCTGGAATATTTGTGAGCATCATATCTAGTTGAGCAATCACTTTTCGATTATATTCTACCCCAGAATGAGGCATTGAAGTAGGCATTAATAAAAAACTTCCTTCATCTAAAGAAGGCATAAACTCTTTTCCAATTCCTGTAAAAGTGTGAGTAAGCGACGACCAAACGGACGTAGTTTTTATATCAACATTAATTTTTTCAAAACCTGTTGCCACAAATCCAAAGACCGTAGAAAATCCTAACCAAATCGTAACTCCCAAAACAATCAGAAAAGAAGGAAGAATCAAAAATGTAATTTTGTTATCCAAACACCATTTCAAAATGGGCGTGTAGAAATATTCTAGCAAAATAAAACTTCCCAAAATCAGAACAAGAAGCAGCATCACAAACCAAAAGTTACTACCAAAACTAGCCAAAGCACCCAAAGGCAACCAATATTCTGCCAAAAGCCAAATAATTCCTATCAGAACAACGACGAGTTGAGATTTTTCGAATAGGAAAATTAAAACAGATTTTGAATAATGGAGAAATTTATTTTGAGTAGTATTTGTAGTACTATTTGTAGTACTATTTGCGTCATTATCTTCATTATCATTTTCCTCAAAAAATTCAAATTCTTTTTCTTTTACCAAAATTTGAAGCAAAGCCAAAGCACCAAAACAAATCAACATTGTACCTGCCCACCAAAGATTATAGAACAAAGAAATAATTCCTATCAAAACAAGAATAGAATTTCCGATGATAGATTGTTTGTTTGTTTTGAATTTAATCCCAAAAAAGTAATAGGCTAGAGTTGGCAAAATAAGTAAAGAAACGACCATTGCAGCTAGTAGAGCAAAAGTTTTTGTAAAAGCCAAAGGAGTAAATAATTTTCCTTCGGCAGCTTCCATCGTAAAAACAGGAATAAAACTAACAATGGTCGTCGAAACGGCTGCCACGATTGCACTCGCCACTTCTGATGCGCCGTTGAAAATGGTATCGACTAATTTTTGAGTAGCAGGAGCTTCTTCTAAATGCTTAATGATATTTTCGGAGAGAATAATTCCCAAATCCACCATTGTACCAATCGCAATCGCAATTCCAGAAAGAGCCACAATATTTGCATCAACCCCAAAATAACGCATCGCAATAAAAACCATCAAAACAGAAATCGGCAGCAAACTAGAAATCAGCAAAGAAGCACGAAGATTATAAACCATCACAATTACTACCAAAACAGAAATAAGAATTTCTAATAAAAGAGCTTCCTCCAACGTTCCCAAAGTTTCATAAATAAGCGTCGAACGGTCGTAAAAAGGAACTATTGTTAATTGACTTTCTGTGCCGTTTGCGAGTGTTTTTTTGGGAAGTCCTGTCGAAATTTCCTTTATTTTTTCCTTTACTTCATTGATTACCTGCAACGGATTTGCGCCATAACGAGCCACCACCACACCACCAACTACTTCTGCACCATCTTTATCCAACAAACCACGACGAGTAGCAGCTCCCAAAGTAACAACAGCAATATCTTTTATCCGAATTGGTACATTTTCTTGAACAGCAACAACAGCTTTTTCAATGTCTTCAGTTGATTTTATGTAACCCAAACCACGCACTAAATATTCTGCTTGATTGATTTCAATAGTTTTTGCGCCTACATCTTTATTTGATTTTTGAACGGCTTGCATTACTTTATGAAGTGGAATATTGTAGGCTTTGAGCGCATCAGGATTGACATCAATTTGATATTCTTGTACAAAACCACCAATAGAAGCGACTTCTGAAACGCCTTTTACGGCATTTAATCCATATTTTACATAAAAATCTTGTACACTTCGAATCTCATGCAAATCCCAACCTCCTGTCGGATTTCCATTTTTATCTCTGCCTTCCAATGTGTACCAATAAACTTGCCCCAAAGCAGTCGCATCGGGCCCTAAAGCAGGTTGAACGCCATCAGGCAAAAGTCCGATAGGAAGCGAACTTAGTTTTTCCAAAATCCTAGAACGGGACCAATAAAACTCTGTTTCTTCATCAAAAATGACGTAAATACTAGAAAACCCAAAAATAGACGAGCTTCGAATATACTTTACGCCCGAAATTCCCAATAAATAAGTGGTAAGAGGATATGAAATTTGGTCTTCGATGTCTTGTGGAGAACGTCCAGACCATTGTGTAAAGACAATTTGTTGATTTTCTCCAATATCTGGAATGGCATCGACAGGAACAGGGTCAGAAGGCAAATCACCTACTTTCCAGCCAAAAGGCGCAGTTATGACTCCCCAAATTACAAAACCAAGCAGTAGCAAAAGGGTAACTAATCTATTTCGAAGAAAATAATTAATGATGGAAGAAAGCATAAGAAAATTCTATTTTTTGGTAATGAACACAGAAAAATACCTTCTTGATTTTCCAAAAATTAAAGGTAGTACGGACTTCCCAGTCTGTACAGAAATTTCTACACAGACTAGGAAGTCTGTGCTACTTTTAGAGAAAAAAGAAGAGTATCAAAAAAATAGAAGTTCCTTAAATAAGAAAGCATTGAAACAAGACAACAATATCTTGTTTGAGTAAAGGAGGAAAAGGAATTAAATAGCTAACAGAAAAATTAAAATCAGAAAAAAGCCAATCAAAAAATGTTTTGACAAAAGCAGTTACAAAGAAAATTTGAAACGAACCGTAGTCAGTTGGGATTGAAAGTTCTGATGAATTATTGTAATCGTCTGTTATTTCAAAGGTTTGAGAATGATTCTGACAACAAGGGGTTCTTCCTAAATTATCTAGAATTTTTTCAGCTCTATTAAACTGACTTTTTTGACTAAAAGTATTAATTGTATTTGTTTCATTCATTCCACAATCCACCGTATTTCCTTTCAAAACGAGCGCACTTTCTACAGCCTGCCCACTACAAAAATGTGTAGTAATGGCAAGAGGTAAGTTTGTCGCTAGAAAGATAAATGCCAACAAAATGGCGAATAACTTTTTCATTGAAATAACAGAATATAGAATGAATTAGAAAAGACACTTTTTGAATTTGACTCTGTCTTTTGTTAAAGATACAATTTTTTCAGCGTAATCTCACAAAATAGAAATTGTAATTCTCTTGGTTTTCCTCTTTATTCTCTGTGGTTAAACCGTATTTTGCAATTCTCTGTGTATTCTGTGCACTCTGTGTTTATATCAAAAGCATAGCCAAAGCCATTGCCACCATTGATAAATCTTCAATAATTGTAACAGTACTCATCGGCAAATTAAAAACATCTCCCAAACAAGCACATTTAATTTTCTTCTTGTCTAAATTACTTTTTATGACACCAATACTACTAATTCCCAAAACGATAATCGTAATTAGATTGGCATAAAAAGAAAAAATATTGATAAGATAAGCAATTCCTAAAGCAAGTTCGACAAATGGATAAAGCAATCCCCAACCTTTCCATTTTGCTGCTACGATGTCATACATTTGATACGAATTAGCAAAACCTTCTAAATTAAGAAGTTTGAAGAAGGCAAAGACAATAAAGAATCCTGCCATAAAATGACGCATCAAAAGCATTCCAGAGAAGTCTGTAAATGGATATTGAACAAAAATACTCACTCCCAAAATAAAACCAACAATCATAAAAAGGGGTTTGTAAGTAGTAAGTGATTTGTTTGGTAACTCTATTGCTTCTACTTTGTTGTTACTTTGATTATCGCTCTTGTTAATTTCTATTTCTTCATAATTTACAGAATCATTTTTTGATAAATTTTCTTTTTCTGTAATGATATAATTTCCTATTTCAGATAATTTTTGTTGTAAAATAGTTGTAGAAACGTCTTCTTCAAAATAAAGTTTTCCATCAGAATTTTCTACATTAATTTCAGCTTTTTCTATTTGTGGGAACGCTTCTAGTGTCTTTTTTACTTTGGCTTCACAGCCTTTACAGGTCATTCCTGTAATTTCGTATTCTTTTGTGGTTGAGTTGATTTGAGTTTGTTCTAATGTTTGCATAGTTTTTATATATTGAAAACAGATTTCTGAGTCTATCTAAACCTAATAGAAATCTGTTATGAATTCTAATAAGAAAAGAGAATTTGATTAAATAATCTAGATTCTCTATTTATTAAAACGAACTCAAAACACTAGAGTTTTTTATGATTTTGCTAATCTTTTATACTATTTTGTAAAAATTGAAATTATTTCATAGAAACATAAAATCAACGACAGTATTTTTTTATTCCAAATCATACTCAACAAAAATTCATATTCCCAAAGTCTTCTTTATATTTATGATTATCTTTGTAATTATTTTATTTTTTATTGAATTTTTTGACAAACTTTGCGTTATTATATCTGCAAACTAAATAGACAAAATTTTCTCTTTTACTTTTTTGGCTTTCTAACGACTTTTTTAACTATGATACAAGAAAAATTATATGAATTAAGAAATTCCTTTTTACTATATGTTGAGGATAGAGGGCTGATGGTTTTGATGCGTCCGTTTACCACCATTTTTCAGATTGCCTTCTCCATGTGGACATTCTTCAATTTCTTTTGGATTATGGTCGTTTGTGCGCCTTTTATTATCTTTCCAATTCTCATTAGTGAAAAAAGGGGAGGTACTTTTGCTTTCAAGATTATGAAATTTTGGGGTTTTAGTTTTAGCCTTTTGAGTGGTATTTTTTATAAAATAAAAAACAAAAATATCCTTCAAAAAGATCAACCTTATATTTTTGTGGCTAATCATAATTCTTTTTTAGATTCTCCTGCCATTACGCTTGCTATTCCGAATCAGTTTAGAGCTTTGGGCAAAATTGAAATTTTGAAAATGCCTGTTTTTGGTCTGATTTTCAAATATATTGGAGTTATCGTCGATAGAAGTAGTATGGAGAGCAAAAGAAGAAGTCTAAGGCTTGTAAAAGAAAAACTACGAAAACAGATTCATGTCATGATTTTTCCAGAAGGAACGATGAATAGTTCTGGTTATGATATGTTGCGTTTTCACGAAGGAGCTTTTTTGGTAGCTATCGAAACACAAACTCCGATTGCGCCATTAGTCATCAAGAATACTCGTAAAATGCTTCCTAAGAATAGTTGGAGAGTAAAAGCTGGGGTTGTCGAAGTAGAATTTTTAGAGCCTATTTCTACTAAAGGAATGACGATTCAAGACCTTCAAAAACTAAAATTACAAGCCTTCGAAATGATGCAAAATGCGTATTTGAAAAATTAATTTAACCTATGAAAATTTATCTTACTCCTGGTCCTTCTGAAAATTATTTTGTAGTAGAAGAAGCTATAAAAGAAGCCTTACAAAAAAAAATAACGGCTATTTCGCACCGTAGCAAGGATTTTAAAGCTATTTTTGAGCATACTGTTACGCAGCTTAAAGAACTTTTAGAGATTCCTGCTGATTTTTCTATTGCTTTTACTGGTTCTGCCAATGAAATTTGGGAGCGAATCCTTCAAAGTTGTGTAGAAAAAGAGAGTTTTCATTTAGTGAATGGTTCTTTTTCAAAGAAATTTTATCAGTTTGCAGAGCAGCTTAATCTCAATCCTTCTAAGTATGAAGTTGATTTTAGTAAAGGATTTTTAGTAGAGAATATCAATGTTCCTACTTCTGCCGAACTGATTGCTGTTATTCAAAACGAAACAAGTAGTGGCGTTCAGTTTCCTATTGAAAATATTGCAAAAATTAGAGAGAAAAATAAGGATAAACTCATCGTTGTAGATGCTGTTTCTTCATTGCCTTATGCAAATCTTGATTTTTCTATGATTGATTCGCTGTATTTTTCTGTTCAAAAAGGTTTTGGAGTTCCTGCTGGTTTGGGAGTTTGGATTTATAACCAAAAAATGATTGATAAAGCCAAGACTTTACACGCAAAAGGAAAATCTATAGGTACATATCATTCACTTTTAGAATTGGATAAATACGCACAAGACAATCAAACACCTGAAACGCCTAATGTTTTGGCAATTTTTGTTTTGGGAAAAGTAATTGAGGCAATGAATAAGAAAAGTATTGCCATGATTCGACGAGAAACTGATTATAAAGCTGAATTAGTATATCATACTTTAGAACAGTCTAAATTTTTATCGCCTTTAGTTGCAGAAAAATCACAACGTTCCAAAACAGTTATTGTAGCAAATGTAGAAAAAGGAACTTCTTCTGATGCAGTTGCTTTTTTAGAGAAAAAAGGAATTGTAATAGGGAAAGGCTACGGAAGTTTTAAAGATTCTCAAATCAGAATTGCGAATTTCCCAACACATTCAAAAGAGTTAATGGAACAAGTAGCTGACTTTTTGATGGAATATGGAAAATAAGGGGGAAATTGGAATTGGAAATTGGAAAATGGAAAATGGGAAATGGGAAATGGGAAATGGAAATTGGGAAATGGGAAATGGGAAATGGAAAATGGGAAATGGGAAATGGAAAATGGGAAATGGGAAATTACATGAATAAGAACTAGGTTAGAGAATTGAAATGAGAAGAAAATTAAATTTATTTCATAATCTCTTTAATTAAAAGCATTTTAATTCTTGTTTTTTGATATAAAATGACTAATTTTGCAGTTCGTTTTTTAGATACTTGTAGTTTTCTACATTCTAAAAAATAAAATTTTAAATTAAATTTATAGGGCAAGTGGCGCAATCCTCTTGCATTAAACTGTTTATACAATGAAAAAAGAAATTCACCCAGATTATCGTGAAGTAGTCTTTTTAGATACTTCAAGTGATTATAAATTTTTGACTCGTTCTACTGTCCTAACAAAAGATACTATTACTTGGGAAGACGGAAAAGAATATCCATTAGTAAAAGTAGAGGTTAGTTCTGCTTCTCACCCGTTCTATACAGGTGGAAAAGGAAACTTCGGACGTACTACTGGACGTGTTGAGCGTTTCAACCGTCGTTATAAGCGTACTGATAAAAATGCAGAAGAAACAAAAGAAGAAACTACTGAAAAGTAACCTCTTTGTTTTTAAATATCAAAAAAGCCTTCAAAATCTTAGAATTTTGAAGGTTTTTTTGTTCGAATATAAATTTAAAATTGTATTATTTCTAAAATAATTGTACTATTTTAAGTAGATTTTGCTTAAATGTTAAATCTTTAAATAAAATCTATCTCTATTTACTGTATAGAGTGTTTTTATAAAAATGTATAAAAAAACATAGATTATGTTTTTTTGCAAAATATTTTTTAGTATTGCAAATCAATTTACGACTGATACGTTTTTTTATGTTATTTTATCAATCATTTAATTTTTAATACAATGAAAAAATCAATGAATTTTCATGCGCCTATGTGGCTGTTGGTGCTTGGTTTGGCTTTTGGGCTTTGGGGGTGTAACCACATCAACAGTGATGATACTGATGAAGTTTATGGCTATCGACCTTCTCCTTTTCATATCACAGCAGTAAATAGACAATTTCAAAACATATTGACTAGTAAAGAGAGTCCGTATGACTTAGATTATGTTCATATTATTATGCACGACGGTAAAAGAGTAGACGATTTGAAATACTCACATGGTACTGATATAACTAGTACTGACTTACCTTTTCATCCTGCTTATAGGGGGTATGTTTTTGAATCTGACTTTTTAGGTACTATTATCAATTATAAAATAAGTAATACCCCTTATGATAGTAAGCCTTTTTATCTCTATTGGTCTCCAGAAGAAGTAGATACATTAGTTTGGAAAGGAGAAACAAGAACTTTATACTGTAATGGAGATTCCTGTTATATTGCAGAAGGTTCTCCTTATATGATAAAGAAAGGAAATAATTAATTTAAATAAAACACTAAAATATAGACTAAGAAAACAATGAGAAAAATATCATTTATGGTTCTGACAATGCTTCTATTGTCTTTTACTTCTTTTGCCCAAGACAAAGAATATTTTGATGAGCATTGTGGAACTACTGAGCTAACAGATGAACAAATAGAACAACTACCTTGGTATAATAACAATGAATTGGTTCTAAACTATTTGGATAGTTTGGAAGGGAATAGCAACATGAAAGTAGAACGTGTTTTTAATGGGTATAAGGTGCTGTGCAGGCTTGGGTATATCGCAGAAATGACGGTACAGGAGTAATTCCTGAAGAGTTTGAAATTATGCAATTACTCAATACTGCTAATGAAATATTAAAGGCAAATAATGTAAACATCCAGTTCTATTTGGTGTGTAGTGTGATATGTAGAGTAAAAAATAATTCTATCACTCGTACACAAAAAGCCATAATGTATTTCAGTTTGGACAATGATAGTCCTATAAACAATGGATACAGAATTATTTATAACAATAACGATATTGATGAATATGAAAATGATAATCATTTTATGGTTGCAAATGAAGTTGATATTTCTCGTTTCCCTCGTCGTCATCATACTTTTCATAGAGATTCTGGTAGTTGGGGGAGTCCAGAAGCGTGTGATGAAGATTGGATAAAATTCAATTTAAACACTACTAGAAATGTTATCGCAGTTACTCGTCCTGCTCCTGTAGCTGCAAATCTACAAGCTAATACTACTTTAGAACTCTATAGGCAAATAGCCAACCCAGATGGAACAATAGGTAATGGATTTACTAGAAATGAAATTAGTATTTATCCCAATCCTGTAAGCAATCAACTTACCATAAAACTACCAAGTGTTTACAATCAAAATCCTACACAAGTAGAATTGTATAACAGTATTGGTCAGTTAGTTTTATCTAAAACATACACAGAAACAACTATTGAGTTTTCAGTTTCTTCTTTCCCAAAAGGATTATATGTTTTGAAAATTCAAAACGGAGAAGAAATGAAAACCGAAAAGATCATTATAGAGTAGTAAAAACGATATGATAATAAAAAGCCTATTTCACAAAGAAATAGGCTTTTTTATTTACTTATTTCTTTTTATAGGTAATTGTAGTTAGTAAGCTACTTGAAGCGTCAGTTAGTTTCAATATTTCTGGACAAACATCTAAATAATAATTTCTATCAACATTTCCATTTGCGTCTATCCAAACTGAAGTAAACTTGCCTAGTGTAGTATCAGTAGCAGCACTAATTCTGTATGACCACGCACCAGTTGCTTGTCCATTTTCAAGTTCTTCAACATTTTCGCCTAAGCTAAAGAGTAAAGACATTGTTTTTCCTTCTGTTTGAGGAGTAATTACTATTTCGCCTGCTCGTCCTTCACTACGAGATTCTACCCACTCCCACGTACTTTCAGAAAGGATTGTGTTTACATCTGCTATTTTATCGACAGAGGTTTCACAGTTGATTGCAGGTTCTACATTATCGTCTTTATCTTTACAAGATATAATAGAAAAACAGCTAAAGAGTAGTACCAAAAAAGAGAGAGAGTAATTTATTGATTTGTTCATTTTTGTTTTAAAATTTTGGGGACTGAGAATAAGGGAATAAAAAATAAAATGAGGGGTAACTATAAATCTAATTTATAGCTATTATTTGTCAAAAATTATGCTACAAAAAAACACCTAACTACAAAGTAGATTAGGTGTTTTTTAATTTATTTACAAAGATAGTATTAAATAAATAATTTTAATTATTTATAATTTGTATTATCTTGATTTATTCTTTGATAAATTTCATTGTTTCTACTTCACGACCGTTATTAATGCTCAAGATATACATTCCTTTAGGAAGTTTTGATACATTGATAGTAGTTTCTTGAGAAGTAAGTGTAGTTTTAACAACTTGTGCGCCTGTTACACTATAAATAACAACTTCAGAATCTACGCTAAAGTAACCTAAACGAACATTCAATGTTTGGCTTGCAGGATTAGGGAAAGCTACAAAAGCAACATCACCATCTTTGTTTCCATCAACTCTAGCATCTTGTGGTCTGTCATTGTGATAAGCCATAGGAGCAGGGTTAATGATATTTGCAGAACCAATTACTACTGTATAATCTTCAACTTCGCCGTAGGAGAATGTTTCACAAGGAGTTGCATTTGCATTATATTTCATTGTTACACGCATACGAGTAGCACCATTTGCAGCAGAAGAAGGAATGGTGAATGAGCCACTTACAGAAGTACTTGTTGTTTTAGAACGAGTATAAACTTTTTCTCCAGCATCATTAAAGTCGCCATCTTGGTTATAATCTATCCAAACATTATATGCTTCGTTGTAAGTACGACCCGACCACGCTGGAGTGATTGTGATTGTATAAGTGGTTCCTTTTGTAAATGTTGTAGAAAGGTTTGTAAAATCACCATATCCACCATTAGCACCAGAATTGTTATTAATAGAACCAACTTGTACTCTCTGAATCCACTCATCTGCAACGCTATTTCCTTTAGAATTACAATAAGAAAGAACTGGAGCAGCCGAAGTAGTTACGAATCTACTTGCAGAATAGGCACTACTTACCGAACAGTTTGCACGAACTTGGAACTCATATTGAGTAGAAGGACTTGCGCCAGTAATATTAAGCGAAGTAGAAGTAGAGTTAAGAACAGTCCAAGTACTTCCGTTTGAACGAACACGAACATCATAAGAGTTTGCACCTGAAACAGAAGACCAAGAGGCTGTAAATGAAGAACTTGTTACGGAAGAAGAAGTCAATCCAGAAGGAACACCACAAGAAGGAGTAGATGCCGTAGTAATATTTACAGTATAATCTTCAACTTCACCATAAGAGAATGTTTCACAAGCCGTTTGTGCGCCATTGTATTTCATAGAAACACGCATACGTTTAGCACCTGTTGGAGCATTTGAAGGAATAGCAAGAGTTCCATTTACGACTGTACTACTCAAAGAACCTGCATCGTAAACCAATTCGCCAGCATCGTTAAAATCACCGTCATTATTAAAATCAATCCATATTTTCCAGTATTCGTTATATGTACTGCCAGAAAAACCTGGAGTAAGTGTGATTGCATTAGAGCTTCCTTGAGTAAGTGTTACAGAAGATGAAGTAAAATCTACATATCCACCGTTATTACCACTTGTTTTGTTTAAAGTACCAACTTTCACACCTGCAATCCACTCATAACTAGCGTCGTTTCCTTTAGATGCACAGTAAGAAGGCGTTGATGGTGGAGGCGTTGTTGTACCACCAGAAACTAAAGTTGAGCGAAATCCACCAGATGCAAGTACAGCACGCATACGATTTTTCTGACCTGTTGTGAACATATACATACAAGCATCGTTGGTATAATCCATATAGTTCATAAACATATCACTTGTAAAACCACCGTTGTTATTACACGATTTTGAAGGATATGAAGGGCAACCACCATTTGAAGCTGCTGCAATAGGCGTATCAGTTACAAAGTCATCAGCACCACAAGCACCGTCTCCCCAAATGTGGCGAAGATTAAGCCAGTGTCCTACTTCGTGAGTTGTGGTACGGCCTTTATTAAAAGGAGCATTTACATTTCCAGTAGAACCAAAACCAGTAGTAAGTATAACCACACCGTCCGTATTTGCAGCACCACTACCTGGAAATTGAGCATAACCCAAAATTCCACCACTTATATTACATACCCATATGTTCAAGTACTTTTGAGTATCCCAAGCATTTTTTCCACCTCTTGAATCAAATTTCATATCATCGTTAGTAGAAAAAGCTGTTTTGTTTGTTTGAGTACGAGTAATACCAGTTGTAGGATTACCGTTAGGGTCTGTTGTTGCTAAAACAAACTGTATTTCTGAGTCAGCTACTGAACCAGCAAATTCAGCTGGTGTAAGTGTATAATCAGGATTTGTTCTTCTAAAATCGGCATTCAATACATCGATTTGAGATTGAATTTGTGCTTGACTTACATTTTGAGCTGAAGTATTATAAATTACGTGAACTACAACGGGGATTGTATAAACTGTAGCTTCTGTACGTTGATGGTTTAAATTTTGAATATAGTTTTGTGTAAATGCCTCTACTTTATCCATATTTTCTTTTGCCTCTGGATTGATAGAAAGCAAACGCTCTAAGTTGTGGTCTGTTGTACAAGTACGATCGTCTTTATGATTATGAGAATCTTGAGCGAATGAGGTTGAACTTACAAGCATTCCTATGCCGAGTCCAAAACTAAAAAGTGTGCGTTTGATTGTTTTTGTAAAAGTCATGTTATTCTATAAAAATGTTAAAGGGGAAATGAATTGAGTTAAATCTTTTATTAAACCTTACTCTTGAAAGGTGTTGCAAACATACGACGCATTTTTAAAAAAACAAAATTCTACTAAATCATTTTTTAACAGCATAAAACAAACAAAAAAATACAAAAACCAAATATTTAAGAGAAAAATACACCATTAAGCAAAATAATATTCTGTTTTAAGATAAAATAAAGACACCATTCCAAATAATATTTTATATTGCGTAATATCAATTTAAACAAAAATAATTTCTTTTTTCTCAAAAAAAACCAAATATTAATTTTTTTAGCTTAAAAACTTTACTAAAATACTCATATTTAGTCATAAAATCACTCATAAATGCAACAAAGTTGCAAATAAAAACAACTAAAAACGTAACCTTTTTTTAATTAATCTCGTAAAGCGACTTTGGGTGCAGTCAAAAAAAAGCATTTTTAATTTCTTGGTTTTTAGCTCATTGAGCTTCTAATTAGTTCTAATTATAGGTACACAAAAAACGAATACACTCTAATTTTTCTGTTAAGATTTCATTCTATCAAGCTCCTCTATTTTCAAAAATTACAATAAAGAAATAATCCTTCGTTATCAGAATTGATTTGTTATTTCTTCCATCTTCTGATTGCTGTGTTTTATGAAAATTTCTACCTCTATTATTTTTTCTATACTTTTCATTTCTTCCTCTTATTTTTTACAAGCTCAAACAACTTCTGATTCTTTAAAAAATCATTCTAGTTTAGAAAACAAAGTCTATGAGAATCATATTTCGTATCAAAAAACGGTTTGGCGTAGAATTTCATTGAAGGAAAAACAAAACCGTCCTTTCTTTGCAACAGACAATGAAATTACAAAACATATTATCGATGCTGTAAAACGTGGCGTAATTACACCTTATAAAAATGATTCTCTTCAAACTCGTATGAGTCAAGAAGATTTTTTGGTAAATATTGAACTTCCTAGTGAGGCACCAGTCATTTGTTATTATGAGGGTTTTGAGGATGATAATCAAGAAGGTTTTGGAGATTGGGGTGCAGATAACTGGGGAGGAAATCTAGCAGGAGAAACAGAATACCTAAACGAATATCTCCCAAAACAAATGTATATACTAGAAACTAAGACCAATGTGTTTTTTGATAAAACACGCAGCCGAATGATACACGACATTCAAACCATTAGTATTATTCTTCCTGCTGAGATGAATCCAGCAACAGGACTTGAAAGACCGATTGCTACATTTTCGTACAAAGAACTCATTCAAAATCTTTTTAGAGATAATTCTTCAGCTGTTTATTACAACGAAAAAAATAATCAAGCACATCTAAACTTAGAAGAAGCCTTTGAGCTAATGCTCACAAATGGAAGACTTATAAAATACAGCAATGCAAAAGATAATCACATTATAGATATTTATGAAGGTTATAATCAATCACTTTTGGCTTCTCAAAATTATCAAGCCAATATGGTAGAATATGAGAGTAATTTGTGGGAAAATTGAAAAATAATT
>Ga0100385_1002021_pt1 | contig 19644 bp, 22 predicted proteins | sample CryGeymeta201509_FD_81543 | JGI IMG/M metagenome (GOLD analysis project Ga0100385, IMG submission 81543) | Groundwater microbial communities from Crystal Geyser aquifers in Utah, USA - Crystal Geyser metaG 2015-09 | ecosystem: Environmental > Aquatic > Deep subsurface > Groundwater | place: USA... | reverse complement strand
CACCCCCAACCCCAACCCCAACCCCAACCCCAACCCCAACCCCAACCCCATTAATCAAAAATTGAACCAAGGACTCTCTACAAACAGCGATGATAAGGATATTTTATATTCTATATATATTTTGATCATTTTTTCTCTACCTTCTTCTTGGTATCATCGGACAGACCTTCGACATCCATGATAATGGCAACACCTGCGAGGACCCACTTGCGAGGAGGATGTCTGCTCTTCAACTGAGCTGTGAACACATATGTAGCATTTCTTTATTCTGTCTTGTAGGCAGGGCACTGATAAACAGTTTTATCTTCCTTTCCTTCAGCGGGAACTGGCAAAGCTTTGCAATATACAACTGGAATCACTGAGAACATTTCTTTGGGTCGAGATTACTCCATAAAACCACCAGCAACATCCCATCTCGCTCCCTCAAGAATGAAGCCATAGACATAAGAGCCATCTTTTGGAGTATTGTCAACCTATTCTATTGTCTTTTTAGTGATATCAGTTTGAATATAGAGCTTGTTCAACTAAACTGAAGCTGCTCCTCCCTTGGCATTGGCGGTTGCTGCAACCACTTGCTTTATAGCTGTGAGATAGGATTGAGGATTGAAGAATCGAGAGACCATTATGACTCTGGGCAAGTTGAGAGGGTCGTCTCTGAACAAATTGAGTTGTTCGATTCTCTGAAGAAGATTGACAATCCATCCTTCAAGACCTCTTCTACTAGGATAAGCAAGTGCAACCCAAACTGAAGGTACTCTGTTCACCACGAGAGCATCCATTGTCTGTTCCATCTGCTCAGAAATGGTCAAGAGACCTTTCAAGCCTTGATCAATTTCATCGATAGATTTAGCAATTTAAGTAAGCAGAATGGTCATGTACTAGATTTCTTGGATGAAGACATTTTGGTATGGCCCTTTCTGATCAGCATCGATCTTATTTTTGATTTCATCAACTGAGAAGATCTTCTATTTAATATTAATATCGTCGATGAATCTTCTAACCATTGACTCGAGAACATCTTGAGTTGTTTTTCCTCCTTCACCTCCTGCTGAACCACTGTCCTTAGGAGCGATTTCAAGCAAAGTTGAGAACAAAGTATTACACTGGGTGGTTCTGAAACTGATTTCTGAGTTAGGATGAAGACCATAAGCGAGAGGTGATTCAGCACCAAGGGCTTCAATGTGCTCTATATATTTTTCGAATGTGGTTGGCAGTGGTACCTTGAAACTGATGTTTTTGCCATCAACATAGGGGAAGAGCTCAACTTATTCGAAGATAGAGGGGCTCATGATGTTTTCAAGGTAGGCTTTAGCAAGTCTTCTATCCCAGTCATCGACAATATGTCCACCGTACATGATTTAACCGAAAATGTAAATCAGATCTTCAAATGGAATTTTTGATGAACCACTGGCAGTTTCCATGTATCTGTTCAAGACTAGATAGCTGTCTCTCAAGTCACCCATGTTGAAAGGATAGGACATGTTCCAACCCAAAGGACCGAATCTCTTTCTCTCAATGACAGTTGAGTGGAAATAGCAGAGACCGAACAAGATACATTTGACTTTTGGATCTTTTTCATCAATCTATTCCTTAGGGAAATAAGTGAAGGCTCTCTTCATGTTGGCCTTTATTCCTGAAGGAGGTTCGTTTGTAAGCTTGATTGATCTGTCTAAAATACCAATTGGAATTCCTTCCGAAGGTTATGAGGAAAGAAGCAGTCTGAAATTGATATGTGAACCTCCAGTTTCTCCTGAGAATGAATCAAGAATTTTTTCAAGTTCTGGTAGCCATCTTGGCATCAAATGAATATTCTGTAACATGATCCAGTGACCTTCTTTGTTTCCTTCCTCAATTCTTCTTCTGGCAACCTAGTCTTGTCCTTGACCTAGTGAAATACTGAAAAATGATTTTCCAGCCTCGATTCTGTATTTTTCTCTATCTTTCTTGATTATCTTTTCAACTTATTTGACAGGATCCGAGCCAGGAGACAAGATGAAGAAGATAGGAATTTGAGGTTCGGAATCAGAAATGACGGATCCAAGGATGTCCAAGAATGAAGATTTGGAGTCCATCTCAATATATTATTCACCTTTAGGTAGAGTATCTTTAATGAATCTGGACAAGGCTGCAGTAATACGATCTGGTCTCAAACATCTGAGAACGAGTAGCTTTTTGAAAGGAGTTGAATCGAGCTTTTTCCACTCGAGAGGAAGCTTGACATCTTCAGGAGCAAGTTCATTGTACCAATCTTTAAATCTAGTAGGGGCATCTTTTTCCATGTTTTGAGCGAATGTTTTGAACTCATCAAGTTGAGCCAATGCCTGAACCATGTTCCAAGAGATATCAGGCAACCAATCAAGAGTGTTTTCAACTCCAATTCTCGGAATACCTTTGATGAGGAAGTCCATTTCTTCGGCGGTATAATTGACATCAATAACCTTCTTGTTCATCAGCCTGAAAGTGATCATGGAAAGGAAGATGAGTTTGTGCTTCTCGAAAAGACCACGAGAAACCCATTGATAAATGGTGAATCGAATATTTTCAATAAGCTTGGTGACTCTTGTTTCATCTCTTTCGACTGTTCTTTCAATAGCCTTGAAGAAGAATTTGATAAAGCTTTCCAGAGAATATTGATACATGTGATCAATAATGCAAAGAGAAATGCACAAGAAATACAGCATAGCGCCTTCAGCAGCTACAACACGGTACAGTTATCTCTGAGCGTTAATATCTATCTCAGTTATCTTCGCTATTTCTGATTGCTCTTGAATTGAAATTGATGTAGCTTTTGTCTTTTCTAGATTGTCAATGAGTTCTTTGTTGTCCAAAATGGTTGCGGGGTCAGCTTCTGAGAGTTGCTTCAATAGACTGCTTTCGAGTTCATCCAAAACCACTTTGAATTCGTTTTGCTTTTTCACAAGTTCTTGCTTTTTGACTTACAATTCGTTTCTTTCGACATTGACGACCATGGCCAGAAGCTGATCTTCTAGACCACCTTATGTGACGATAAAGTTGATGATGGTACATTGAGCAGCAATTTCAGGTCTGAAGTGAGGATTTGACAATTTTGTCATGAGATAAAGCTTGAATTTTGGATCATAATCAATGATTTCAGCACCCAATTCGAGTGAGTATGATCCTGCTTTCTTGACAATAGCCCTTGAAAGGAGAGGATCGAGGGTTGCGTCAATTTACTCTTGGATACCTTCCAAAAGGACAGCTCGGCCTTCAGTAATGTTCTTGGTTAGTTATCTCATCCAGTGTTTCTGGTTTATGCTGATAGGTGATAAGTTATCTCCTTGAGAACCTCTGATCCAATTAGATCCCTGCAACTGAGGATCAATGAGCAAGGGCCATCTTGAGCAAGAAGAAATAATTGAGGCATTTTCGAAACTCATGTTATCTTCAGGGAGTCCTTAGTTTTTCCATTTAGCTTTTATGGCTTCCGATGTGAGAATAGTCAAAGGTTCAATACCTTCAGTCATTGGAATTTCTTTAGAAGAAATGTTTGGTAGCCAGCAGTCTTTCCATAGCCATAGTCTAAGCTTAGCTGAGAATGCTCCGATGTAAGATACGAACTCACTAGCAAGCAAAACATCACCAACAATGCTCTTGACGTTGGCCTGCAAGAAGACAACATTTTCACTCCAACGCTTGTTTTCACCTGCCAATCCATTGACCAGTTTCTAGGCAGCTGATAGCTTATTCGCACATCTCTCAGCATCTTCCTCGACCAATCTTTTTTGCTCTTCAGCAGCATTCAATTTTTATCTCAAGTTGCTGACCATCTCATTCAATTTTCTCACTTCCTCTTTGACTTTAGCCAGTTGTTCCTCAGCGATCTTGAGCTCCTCTTGAGATTTAGCTTCAGCGATTTGGAGAGGCTTGACTTCCTTGAAAATTTTGTTAAAGGTAACGATGTTAACTGACCAGGCGCACAACTTTGAAGCTGCAAAACTTTGACCCACCATGTCCTTTTCGGTATATTTTTTAGTGGGATCATCAATGATCTTGTATACGACATCAAGAATAGGTTGCTAAATTTCCTCACCGTTGAAGGTCAGCACTCTGTCCAAGAATTTTTCAGGCTGGTTCATTAAACCTTGAGCTTTCTTCCATACCTTATCATCAGGATCATTAGGAGAAATTTTTTCTTTGAGGAGAGCAAGCACAACTCTGCAAGTAACGACAACACCTCCTGGAGGATTAGTGAAAGCTTTCATTTCTCCAATATGATTCTTTTTCAAGCATTTGACGGCTTCCTCAGCTTGCTTCAAGGCTGGCAATGCTTTCTCAAGAGCGACCCTACAGGTTTATGCGAGCTTTTAGGCTTAATCTTTCTTCTCGTTTGTCTTGATTTCTTATTCGTTGGCTTTAGCCTGTTCTTCTTCAGCATAGGCTGATTCACTCTGCACTTTTTCGATAAGTTCATTGGTCTCAGCTCTTTGCTTTTCCACTTCGACCATCTTGACCTTCAATTCTTCCTGAAGACCCAACACTTTAGATTTTGTTTCATCAAGAATTTGCAAACCGAGAGTATATCTCTTAATTTGTTTTTCCACAAAGCCTCTCTTTTCGTCGAGTAAACTCTTATAGAATGAGATAAGCTCAAGGAAAGACTTAGGTGTAGTGTAGTTATTTCTTCTTTCATATTTTCTGAATTTTTCGTTAGCCTCATCAATTGAAAGATGGGTTTCAGCCATATTGATTGAGATCTTTTCTCTGAGTTCCTCTGTTTCCAGCTCAGTATCAGCAAGGAATTTATTTGCAACATCAATCAAGGCATCTCTTGGCCAAGGATGGAACCAATCAACTGAAGTTGAGTTGATAATACCAGGGAACTTTCTGGCTCTGACTCTCATAAGCTCACCGACAGGAGAGAAGCAAAGAATGATTTTGAGCTGTTTCTTCATTCTATCATAGAAGTAACTAAGGAGTTGATCGATCTGGTCAGGGACCCCGTTGCTCTTGGCTTCATTTCTGATCATGTTGACTAAGGCATCAAAGTCCTCTTTGGTGAAGAGATCAGAGACCCATCCCGAGTTGAGCATATCGTTGATAGGAATCAAGAATGAATCACTCTTAATCTGACTGTCAGTGATCATGTAGACTCTAACTGATGAGTTGGGCTTGGATATTTTTCTGTACATTTAGGAAAGATAGTTTCTGAGATCAGTCATGTTAAAGGACTGAGTGACAATCATTTGTTCCATTTAATAACCAAGGATGAAGGTAGCAAGACGAGCAAGAGATTGTTTTCCTGAACCACCAACACCGACAAGCAAGGCGTGGCCTGAAGGAAGTTCAATAATTCTAGCAATTCTGCTGACATGTTCAATAGCTTGATCAAAGAGTACCAAGTTCATCTGTGCTTTCATTTCGTTGTATTAATCAAGCTTTTCTTTCATAGTTCTTCTGAGTTCAGTCATGTCATCAACTGAAGCATAAAATTCGCCCATGAAGGTGGTGAATATAATTGGTTCGTAGAAGGGACTGTCCTTTTCAGGGAAGTCACCAACAGTCTTGCTTAGAGAGTCCTTGACAATGCTTCTGAAAAGAACAGTATCATCGTTGTTAATGAACCTGTCTTCAAAAACTCTCTTGACTTCGTGCATCCATAGTCTGATGACTTGATTTTGAGTTTTAAACACTTGAGGAGTAGCTCTCAAAAGCCCTGAAGTAATTTTTGCTAATTCTCTGAAGTTGAATTGATAGTGGAATTTCTTGGCTGAAGGAGAGAATTGAGGATTTTTGATAGTTCTGGTGAAGAACATCACTGTTGCTTCAAGGACCTTATCAGCAAATGGCTTCAATTTTTCTTCAAATCCAGGAGTAGAGAAGTGGGCATTCAAAATTTATCCGAAAATTCTTTTGATGATGTCATCAGTGGGAGTGTACATAGTGATAGTTGTGAAGTTTCTCTGAAGACGAAGATCCACAGTGAATGATCCGGACTTGTGATTGAGGCAAGAGAAGAAGAGGAGATCTTGAATGAATTTTCTTTCTTCTAATTGTTCTCGATTGAATATGCTGCCGTAATCAAGAATTTGTCTCAGAAGTTGGATAGGAGTCTGGGTTCCGTACTGTTCAACGAAAGGCATATTCAGATCATCAATGAAGGCTATAAGGGTCTTGTTCATGGCTGAACCATAAGTTTTACCTGATTTTTTGTCAAGCATGGACTCAATATCTCTTTGAAGAGAAGCTGCGTCAGTGAAAGACGAAAAGTTGATAGTTCTGTAAGCAACTTGTTCGGGTTTGGTTGTGGCGAGATAGTCTTTTATAACTTGAGTTTTTCCGGTACCAGCACCTCCAACAAATAAAACAGGTTTTCTTCTCTTGAGATGCATATCAAGGAGATATCTGAGACGAGTGGTGTGGATAGTTGGAACAAATATTTTGCTGAATATCGGCTCATCAGTGTGTTAGTAGTTGGGAATTTTGCCTGCCCAACTGTTCCATTTGTTTTAATCTACGTTCCAAAAATAATCATAGCACATTCCACCTTCAGGGAATTTTAGCTTAACCAATGATTTGAATATTCCATTGAATTTTCCAAGGACCTCGTTATCATCTTGACCACCACCAACTGCACCTCCATAAGCCCACATTGTGGCGAAAATGAAAAAGGCTTCATAAACAATTTTTTGTTCTTCTTCCTTCTCTTTTGATCCATAAAGACTGATAACATTTTTGTCGTGCTCAATGAGAAGAGCATCAAGGATCATGCAGATGGTGTGAATAAATCCCATAGTTGAGGGAGGAGCAAGGTAGGTAATTTTGGTCTGATCTTGCATGTCAGAAGGAGTTTCAATATAGCTTTGGAAACATCTGAAGAAGACAGCTTTAGCAACTTCGTTAATTATTGGGTATTGAATTTCAAGAGAATCTTCCTTAGCCTTCATGTAAGGTTGAGATCTTTCTAACCAACTAGTGACAAAAGGATTCCATCCGATATCAATATCGTTGATGTATAGCACACCGCCTCGAGAAACTGTAGCAGGACTGGCATTTTTCAGATTTGAAACTTCAAACAGAAGTCTCATTGAGGGAGAGAGAGGAATTCGATCATTTGAAACAAGGGTAAGCACTTTGTTGTCATCCATGACAGTGTTGAGTGACTCAATCCAGAGAGTATCAACATCACCGTCCAGAACAGTCCATTTGTGAACATGACTCTTTTTGTATTTTTATTCGCACTTATTCTGATTCTTCAAAATAACAGACAAGACACCATTTCTCCATTCTTTGCTTTTAGTATAATGTCCGAACAATTCATCAACGTTGACAGCTTTAGGATTAAGAGTATCGCACTCACCATCTTAACCATTAGCTTTATGAGTTTGGAGAAGAGTTTTCCACACTGTTGTCTTTCCGCATCCAGCAGGACCAATGATAAACATACAATGACGAACATCCAATATCTCGTACAAGTCAATGCATTTCTTGACGAACTGCTCTTCAGCGATCAATCCCATCGGCCCCTTGGTTGTCTTTTCACATACTTTCATGAGATTGGATGGCTTCTTATCTTCAGGTTTGGCACTGGGGAAAAGATCTTGAATCAATCTAATGAAAATAGGCTTGTCATCAGTAACGATCTTAGGAATGTTGAAATCTCTCAAGGCTCTCATGAGCAAAGGATCTTCATGAATTTTTTCATTGTCAGGATCTCTTTTGAGTTTACCAGCTTGTCTGAGAACGGACTTGACAGCTCTAAGACCCCAATCGTAATGCCTTTGTTTGGATAAAAGTTATCTTGAAAGCATATATAGAGACACAAACTTCTTTGAAAGGTCCTTGGCAAGAACGAAACCTTCAGACATGAGCATGTTCTCGCAAATAAGAATAAGATCAGGTACAACCATAGCACATGATCTGAACAAGGCTTTCAAGTTGTCAGGAAGTTCAGCACGACCAGCATAACCGGGGTTCATAGTAATGAAAAATCCGGCAGTGTCTTCAAGTCCGATTTATCCTTCTTCAAGGAAGATGAATTTTCTCTTTTTTTCCTTCTGAGCATCTAGGCAAGTCTTGACTTGAGTTGAAATGACAGACAACACTTCAAGAGAAATACGATTGAACTCATCGAAACATCCCCACGCTCCTGATTGACAGAGACCCATGAAGATTTGAGCCATTGAATCTTTACTCATCTGATCTGAGCAGTTGAACACCATGACAGGGAGACCAACAGCCTTTCCAAGATCTTTTGTTGTTTCAGTTTTACCAGTACCAGCAGGTCCAGCTGGAGCTCCACCCATGACCAAGTTAAGTGCTTGAGTGAGAGTGATGTAGCATCTGTCAGTAAGAGGAGTGACGACCAATCTGAGAGTGTTTCCTGTATACTCGTATGAGTAGAATCTGAACCAGTCAACGATCTTGATGATGCATTTGTATTTCGCAGGGTTGGTTTCCCATGAGAATCTGCAAAACTGCCTCGAAGAGACATCTTTGTTCTTGTCCAGTGACCATTCAAATTTGAGTTGAGACTGCCAAGGGAATGACTCAGCTTCATTGACTCTTTGATTGACAAAATTTTGAACAACATCTCGAGAGTGCACATCAATGGTGATAATGTTGATAATTTTCATACGTTCCAGTACTTCCAGAGGTTTGGTAACCTTGTTGATGAGTTTTGTGATTCTAGATTTGATAAGTTCATTGCATTCCTTCATAGCTGACTCAGCACCTGAAGATAGCTCTTCAAAAGCTCTGTTGACATCTTCGGTCCAGACAAGTTGTGTTGTCAGCAGTGCAACTTGCGAGCAGTAATCTTTGATCCATTCCTCACGAGGATTATTCTTCTATTTGTCATCCCAAACATCAGAAGTACTTTTGGCATCACAAAGAATCTCATACAAGGTTTCTCTCATTTTGGCCTACAATCCTTTCAGCCACAGCTCGACCTGACCTTCAGCGACAAATTATTTAGAATAGGGGATTATTTATTCGTCTTTGGAAAACATGCCGTCAGCGACTCTGCTAAATTCATTAGCATTTGCAGGAGGTTTGAATCTGAGAGTTTTAAGACCATCAAAACAATCACCAATGAACTCACAAACTTTTGGAGGGTTTTGACCATTTGATAAAATTGTGAGAAGGGACTGATTGGACAAGAAATAGAAACGAGGGAAGATCTTCTTTTTCTGCTCGAGATAATCATTCAAGGCTTTTTCACATTTTTTGATTTTTTGAGACATTTCAATCAATGTGGTTTTTCTTCCTTCAGTGCAGTTATCAACAATAAGAGGATTTTAATGAGCAGCGATCATCATTTAGGTAAACTCACCGTGAACAGTTTCGAAAACCTTAGTGTCTTCAGGAAGCTGTTGTCTGATATCTTCTGAGCCAACGAAAATGTTGACGAGAATACGCCAGTTCTTCTGAACTTTAAGCCATTCATTGACAACAACATCAACTCTTCCAAGCTTTTCTCTCCAGTCTTCGACAATAGAAATAAAAAATTCAACATATTTTCCTTGGGCTTTCATCCCCATCAAATCGAGAGAGTTAGCATCCAGGATTTCCATCATGTCATCAAGAGCAGCAAAAATGTAGTTTTCTTTGTAGGTGTCAAAGGTGAAAATCTGCTTAGCCCAGTTGCTTTCAATGATCTTAAGCTTCTTGTCAATTTTGAATTCCTTCTGAGCAATATCAACGATTTCTTCAACTTCGGGTTTCAATTTATAGAGTTTGAGACTGAGGATGTCAGAAAGGCTGAAAGTAGAAGCTTTGTGATCGAAATCAGTGTTAGTTTTGTCTTTCAGTTGTTTCCAATGTCTATCCTACATGTAGTCTCCCCTTAAGCTTTCGACCAAGTTCAAGACAATGGTCATGTTGGCAACTTTTTCTCCCAAAGTTTGCCAACCTTTGATGAATCTGACTTCTTTGTTTACTTGTTTTATTTGATTGGAGAAAATTTTGTTTTGTTCAACAAGAACATCTGCTTTGATTTGTCTCCAAAATTTGGTTTTCCAGTCATTGTATTGTAGATTAACAAGGGCAATCAGATCCCAAAGAGTCTTAAGATTCTTAAGATCTGACAGGCATTCCTTCAAAGGTTTGTAACTTCTTCTTTCAAGTTCGAAAAGATCCTCAAGTTCAGAGTTTTCCTTGGCTTCTTGCTCGAATTTCTGGAGCTTCAAATAGTACTCATCAATTTTAGCATATCTTTACATTATTTCTTGAATGCCCAGGTTTTAATCGTAATGATAAGGGAGATTGGCTTTGAACTCTGTTTTGAAGTCATTCACTTTGACTCCAAAAGCATCAAGTTTCTTCTTGACTTCAATGGCTTAATCACCGATAATGTTGATGATATCCTTTTTTATCTCGTTGACTTTCTTTTCAGTTTCATTGAAACCTCCTTCAGCAGCCTCGATAGCCTGGATAGGTTCGTCTTCACCTTTCTCAGTGATGTGAATGCCGTGTTTTTTGAGCTTAATAACCATATTTCTCATTCTCTAAACAACAACTGAAATGCTGCCTTTGACATTTTTCATCTCACTGATATGCTTCATGACTTTCATGAGAAGACCTCTGTTCTTTTCTTTTTGCCTCTCATTGGTATGATCAGCGTTAGCAAACACATCCTTGGGGTTTGTCTTTAGACCGGCGTTTGTCCTGAGATTGAATTGTTTGAGATTCTTCAAAGTTGTTTTATATTCAGTTGTAAGGAAATCGGTGTAGACCTTGATCCAGTTATTAATTTTAACTTCAAGAGATTTGATGAAATTTCTGAGGTCAATTTTAATCCATGCCTTTTCAACAGGAGTCTGAATTTTGGAGACCTCGATTTGAATTGCCTTTAGGTTAGTAATCTTTTCATCAAAGAGGTCGAGGTTAGGGATGAGCTATCTACAATCTTTCAGAAGAATGTTCTCTCTTTTAACTTCCTCTTCACCTTCTATTTTCTCAATCTTGGGTTCGTTTTCAACCAAGAACTTATCGAAACCTTCTTCAGGATCTTCAACCCACAGGTAGCTATATTTTTGAAGGTCTTTCTTGATATTCTCAGTGTTCTTGACAATAAGGTTCAAATTTTGTGAAATTTTGGACATGGAAAACTTGACATAGAAATTAGCTTTAACCTCGCACAAATAATCTCCAGTTGAACCTCCGCTGCTAGGTCCTGCAGCTGTGGCGTCGATTCTTGGGAAATTATGAGAAATACTGAAAATTTAATTGACCCAACCCTTGATGGTATCACAAACAGATCTCATTCCAGATTCACTTTCGAGGATTTCAGGCTAGTAAACGACTCCTCTCTTTCCCTCAAGTTCAAGTTTGATTTCGAACAGCTGAGATTGATCAGTCTTTTCAGAGTTGATTTGTTAATTTAAGTGATCCAGTCCGAATACAATACCTTCGCAGATACCGTCAGTTACAATAGTGTTGATGTATTCAGTGTATTTTTTCCATTCTGGCTTTTTTTTGTCAAACTTGACAGCATCATTGATTTCTTTTAGTAATTTGTGAACAGACGTTCCACAATCCTTGACTCCTTGAAGTTTGTTAGCAATAGCAGCCTTGAGAATGTTGTCGTATTCTTCAGGAGAAATGGGCTTTTGCTTTCTGTCGATCATAGGTTTCTTGAGCTTGCTCAATTCGCTATAGATGTTGTCAAGAGATTTTTTCATCTTGTCAACAATTTCATAGAGGTCATCAACAGTCTTTTTGGCTTCTTTGATGAAGTTATCAATGCCAGGAGATTCCCACTTGAATTCTTCAATTCCAGGCTTAATATCCTTATTCATTCTGATGATTCTTTCCTTGACAAGAGGCTCCTCAACATCGTTGAGACAAGTCACAATTCTGTTGTAGTTTTGAATGATCAGTTCAAGGGAAACAACTTGCCTTCGATAGATATCTGCCTTTTCGAAGAGCTTCTCAGCAGTTTCAGGAACTCCTCGGTCAAGTTGCTTGAGATACTTAACCTCCCTGAGTAGTCTGACAAGGATAGGATCGAAGTTGACTTTTAGAAGGCCATTTTCTTTGTTTTCACTGCTTTCATCATAGCAGATGAGGAAGTGCTTGAGCTTTTAGTGAGTGTTCTCATCAACTTCTTTTTCCCAAAGACCGATCTTGGATTATTCATAATCGCTGATAATTTTAAAAATATTTTGGTGAAGTTTTTAGACATCTTTGTATTCCTCTCTTTCTGTGATTCCTTTTCCCAAGTTATCAATCTTTTTAAAGGGTTCAGAGATACGAGACTTGAGAGTTCTGCACCAAGTTAGAGTACCAGCAACTGGAGGATAATTGTTGTAAATAGGAGAGCGCTCATCATTACGATCGATCAAAGTTTTGCCTTCAAGGAAAATAGTCTGAACGCACTTGAGGTCTTGTTTATACATGTCAAGTAGTACAGCGTGCTTCTTCTCGAGCTCATCTTGAATGATGGGTCTATTGAGGATTCCCTCGAAGCAGTCCAAAAGCTTGAATTTTCCCAATATAGTATCGTTATCATCGAAGCCTTGTGTAACAACTGAGGCCAGTCTTCTTTCCAGTTCTTTTATTTTTCCTCTGAAGACAAGAAAATCTTCGTCAAACTTCTTCTGATTGATGTCCATAGTATCATAAGGTAGGGCTCTGAAGCTTTCCACCGCCTTTCTGAATTCTTCTGAAATTTGTTTGATTGTTTCTGTGAGAATTTTTCCTTTAGTACCACCAAGTTCGATTCTTTCGAGTTTGTTGAACTGCATGATAGTGGTGGTTAGATGAAGGATATCATGGCATCTTTCACTGTAGGCATCCAAGCGAGAGAACAAAGCATTGAGAGTCAGTTTCCATTTGCCTTCAGATTTATTCTTGTACTCGAAATAGTTTTCTTTAAATTTGGAGCAAACATCGATGGTGGTTTCGAGTTTTCTGCAAACATCAGTGATGTCCTATGCTCCTGCACTCAGAGCTGAGGCAACCATGCTGCCATTGATGTATTCACTAGCTCTGGCTATGATTTCATTGCAGGTCATCTTGATCAGGACGACAAGTCTGGGAGGAGTGTTGTAGAATTTGCTCAGTTGATATATTTTGAGGAAAGTGTACATGATGGGAGCAAAAATTTAAGGAAGAGTTCCGAATTCTCTAGTGTCATCAGCCAACTGACCAAAGAGCTCTCTTAAAGTTGAAAGGAATTTGCTGTTATCGTTAGCCTCTATTCTGGCATCTTCCACCTCTTTTTTTAATTTGCCGAATGGATTAGTGTAGGTACTTTTGCTTCTTTCGAGGAATCTAAGAATACCCTTGACTTCGACTGATTGAAGTTGATCATAGATAGCATTGAGATTATTTGCTTTGTTTTCCCAGAATTAAAGTTACACTCTCGGTCCAGGATTTTTTCCATCCTTCAATGCTTGTTCAGGTTAAAGCTTCAGAACAGATTTGATTTGTCGGGTCCATGTCATGATGCAACCTTCGAAAATGTGAGCTTTATCTTTTTCTGGTCCTTCAGAGTGGATGATTTTTTTGTTAGGAAGAGGGAGCAAAGTTCTTCCCTTGCTTAGACCAATGACGACATAAGTCTGTGCCACGAAGTTGTTGAACCTTTCCATCAGATCTTTGGTGACAAGATCTGACCATCCTTGTTGATTGTCAGGATTTTGCATGATGGGTCCGAGCACTTCGTTCGAAACTGAGTGCATATGCTCTAGGATATTTCTGGTCACTTCAACAAAGACGATGTCGTTCTTGATGTTTTATTCTTCCAACTACTCGCTTCCGATTCTGAGGATGATGTAGCCTAAATGGAAAGCATTGTACTTTTTTTCTTGTACTTGTCGATTGAAGGGACTTATACAGTGAGGGAAACCTGATCTGTGCCAGTCGAAAAAGCATAGAGGCACTCGTTGAAGTTATCAGGTCGGAGGAAGCCAGTGAGTTCATCTCTGAATAATGTAACTGCAACTTGAAGGATTCGTGGATGATCTTCCTCATCTTCTACTGGCCGGGCTTGGTCTTGATTCCAAAGGCTAGGGCCAACCTGAGCAGGAAGGGCTACTAAGGTTTGAATCCAGCCTAAGCTGATCCACCTTACTTCTCTGCCATTTGATTCAAATAAAAATATGAAGCATAAATCTAAACCTCAATTTAACAGACTCCGTAATGCAATCAATAAATATTCCTTACAGAATCTGACCTTTTGCATAGTAGATAGTTGATACATTCAATAAAAATATGAGTATCAACAACACCCTTTTTTCTTCTGCTTCTCTGGCCTGTTGTTAGAGTTGATCACAATATTTTGCTTGTTGGGGTTCACGTTTGTCATCTGTGGAGGTGGCTTGGGAACATTCTGCTTGTTGGTATCACGAGTCGGCGAAGGAGTCTACTAGGGTTGAGGAATCACTTTCACCTTGTCGTAAATTTCTGACTAAGAAAGTAAGTACCTTTGATGAGCTGATTGAAAGCCTCATTGACGTTGGTGCCATTTGCAGCTGATGTTTAAAGATAGCTGAGTCTATTTTGATTGGCATAGTCTTCAATGCTTTCAGCTTTGACCTACCTCAATTCGGCAAGATCAGATTTGTTGCCGACTAGCATGACAGTGATGCCTGCATCGGCGTTGTCCTTGAGTTAACCAAACCATTTTTGTACATTCTAGAAGGTTTTTGATTTGGTCATGTCAAAAGCGATGATAGCACCAACTGCCCCGCGGTAGTAAGCATTTGTGATGGCTCTGAATCTCTATTGACCTGCAGTGTCCCAAATTTGATTTTTAATAGATTTTCCATCGATGTTGGTCGTCTTGGTAGCAAACTCAACTCCGATGGTCGGCTTGGAATCCATGTTGAAGGAGTTATCGACAAATTTTGAGAGAAGATTGGTTTTTCCGACTCCTGAATCCCCAATCATGACGATTTTGAAGAGGTAGTCAAACTATTCTTGACGACTCATTACTCTTTGATATTTTATAATTAAAGAAAATAGGTCAGTGACAATTTAAGGGATTGTATCTGCATAGAAATCTTAAACAATCATATCACTGAGTCTGATTCATATTTTATATCATCTCATCCAGCTCCATTTTGACCTTCTTTATGTTGATCCGTTCCTACTATTTGAACAGCAGCATCTTTGATATAAGGTTTTTCATTCGTAAACTCAGCTGAGTACCTGGAGGAAATTCGACAGGCTTACGCAAAGACATCTGGAAAGATTTGATGCTTTGGTTGGTATTCCAAGGAACAGTTCCGAATAGAACCTAGCTTAATCAAATAGTTACATAGTACATCACCACTCCTATGCTCCAAACATCGCATTTTATGCTGTAGATCGGTTTTTCGTCAAATATCAACTGAGGGGCCATGTATAAGATAGTACCTACTCCAGTCCCGTTCTCCTGGTTATCCTTTTCTCTTAGCTCTTTGGCGAATCCAAAGTCTGCAAGTTTAGCTGTATTTCCCCTGAGAAGTATGTTCTGAGCTTTGATATCCCTGTGAGTGATGTTTTTATCATAGAGAAGGCAGGCAGCAGAGACGATATCCCTAAAGATGGACAGTGCATAATTTTATGCGATTGGTCCTCGAGTTTTGATGAGATCTTCAAGAGATCTAGATAATTAATCGGGTACGTTTCGCATCTTTCCATGAAAATATAGATATTGTTGCTGGTTTCAGAGAAGTAGACGAAGTCGACAATATTGAGGTGCTTGATTTTTTGACCGATGATGACTTCTGATTGGATTCGCTTGATGATGTACATTTTCAATTTTTCTTTGGAAGCCTGGTCTCCTTGCTTTTGGGCAATCTTTGTTGATAAAAAGATCTACTTGTTTGTCCAGTTACTGCTTGGAAATGATCTTGCATGCCAAAGGAGTGGACGTGCTACCTTTGGGCCAGGCAGCGTATACCTGACTATAGGAGCCTCCTCCTAGCCGTTGATTCATGTCCACCACGAATTTCCCGTCAATGACTTTGCAATTTTTCGTTTATATTTGCTATGAGGTTTCCGACTCCATCATTGCAACTGCGGTATATATAATCACATTAGTCTTATGCAACACACATAAGAAGCCGCTTTATTAGAATTTTCATCAAGAATCCCAAAAAGGTTAGAATTTTAATTAACGGGATATATAACATGATTTAATGAAAAGATGGAGAAATGTGGTTTTAAAAGAAATGATATTGAAGGATTGAATGTTGATGAAGGTTTGATTGATCATTTCAGAACCTATCTCCACGGATTCGTTTGGCAAGTTGAAGGTCCTTGGACATGATGGTGACTCTCTTGGCATGAATAGCACACAGGTTGGTGTCCTCAAAGAGAGAAACCAGATAAGCTTCAGCAGCTTCTTGAAGGGCAAGAACTGCCTGGCTCTGGAACCTGATTTCCTGCTTGAACTCAGTTGCGATTTCTCGCACCAGCCTCTGGAAGGGAAGCTTTCTGATAAGCAAGTCGGTCTGAATAAGTAAAGAAAAGGATAGAGAAGCTCAACTGCAAGAGTTGAGCGATGAATAAGTTCATACGCTCTTTTGGAATTTTCTGATCTATCTGAGGGCGACGGTTCCGGGTTTGAATCGGTGAGGTTTCTTGACGCCGGAGACGATAGGGGCCGACTTCCTGGCGATTTTCTGGGCCGCAAGTTGCTTGCGGGGCACCTTTTGTGCTGTGGACTTCCTAGCGGTCTGCTTGGTTCGGGCCATCTCAATAAAAAATATGATGAAATGAGAAGCTCAACGAATGGTGTTAAGTTGAACGGTAGGATAGTGAGTTGATTTGTAAGCTCCCGCGATGCTTTTTCCTTGGAAAAATACCAAAAAATAAAATAAACCGCTTTTATAACGGTCTATCATCATAAAAAGCCTCTTTGGGTTTCTATTGAGAATCTCCTCCTGTTTCCAAATTTTTTTCTTCGTTATTATATGTAAAGAGTCATTATTGCGAAGCTATTGGGACCAGAAAATCAAAAAATAAATTTCAGAAGACAGCAGATCACGAATATCGACGAAGGGTTCTCTGAATTTCTCTAGTCGATGCAAAAACGAGTTGTTTGCTGAGTCTATTGAACAGTTTTTGAACTACTGATTATGATAATTATTTGGCCATCAGGAAGGGTTTATCGTCAATGTTCACGGCTAGTTTGGCTTTCAGAGTACTTGTCAGTTGGTCTTCTTTGTAGTAACTCTCGATTTATTCTCTTTGCAATATTCCTTTCTTGTATTTTGGCAATAATAAGGATTCAAGTTTTGATACACAACCTGAGACAGTAGTGTGAATTATTGAGGCAAACTGAGCCAACTGTGTTTCCTTGGTTTCCTGATAAACATTCTTGTAAATCTGGATCACTCTTTCAGCACTGAAAAGTTATTCCTTGCGGATTTTTGAGGAAATTTAAGACCAACATTATTTTTATTTTTGACTCAAGGGGATGACTTCAATCAAAGAGTCAAGCTTTCTTCTTAGTCTTTATTCAACAGAGGGGACTTACTCCTTTTGTTCAGGCTATTTTTCTTCAGCTTCCATCTTTTTATTAGGAGAGTCAAATAGTTGAGGTCGCAAAATTGCATCAATTCTACCTTTGAGAACGATCGCTTATTCTTTGTTTTCCATATGATATCTTTCCCATTCTTTCTCATAGCCAAATTTCTGAGCTAGCTTATGGAAGAAGGTTTGTAAGCTGGTGAGTTAAAAACCCGATCCTTTCACAATGTTTGTATACTTTTCCCTATGATTTCTCTGCTACTCTTCAGACTTTTCAAGAGGCTCTGAATGCTCAGGTCTTCCTTATACTTGTTTTCTCAGCTCTTCAGCACTCTTATCTGCCATAGTAGCAGCATAAAGCTCGATTAGCAGCTAATATCTTTTTCTGGGTACTAACACCATATCAGACGAGCTCTATTCATCAGAAGATTCTTTAGGAGCTGGTTTCATTTATTTGAGTAGGTCTTTGGTATTAGATGTCAGCTCTAAGAATTTGAACATTTCTTTAAGAAGATTGTCATAGTCCTCAAAGTGCTGTTCGTAATCTTTTTTTGCATCTTATTTCATTTTTTAAATTTACTCTTGTTTCGATTTGAATGTCTCTCTAGCTGAAGGCTCGCTACTGACAAAATTGAAAGTTGACTCAGGTTTTCTCTACATTGACAACCTATTGACTATATCTTCCTCTTTCCAACCACTGTCCTGCAAACTGTTTCTGAATAAACTTAGCTGTTGCTGCAGTTGTCTTGTCTCGAGAATCAGTTTATTGTTGTCTGCCTTCAGCTTCTCGAACTATTGTATTCGCTCTTTATATTTGGAGCCAAAAAGTTTGAAGGTATCGCCGTACGATCCCTCTTCATTGAAAGATGTAAGAAGTTAGTCGATGTTCCGATTGTAATGTTCTCTGTTGGCTTTGAGAGACGACAGTAATTGCGAGTCCTCAAGCTTCTAATCTTCGTAACCCCTCATTGATCAAATATAATTGGCTCTTAATTATATTCAAACACCCCGGTTACTTTTTATATGCTAGCCTAATTTTCAGATCTTTTCTTGTGTTTTTTTCATGTGGAAGGGTTCAAATATAATTATTATTAATATGTCTTTGCTGAGCGCTGGAAAACGTAACAGATTGCTAAATTAGAAATCTCAGTCGGTAATGATAAGTCCTACGGCCGAGGTTTGTTTATAGCTGATCCTGATTAGGCTGAGCGAAGGGCGAGAAAACAATAAAAGTATCAATAAGAGCTGAGGTTGCAGATGGAGGAGGATCGAAGGAGAAAATAATAGCGAAAACGGAAAGAGGCAGAATAGGATATGAGATTAGAACAAAAGATAAAGGAGGAAATGCGAAAATAAAACGAGAAGAAGACATAAAAGTCACCTCCCAAAAACGATAAAAACTTTCAGATGAGTCAGGTCAAGTCTCAAGTCACTATGAACGACTATTCTAAAGTGTAGGCAAAGGAACGAAGGCCGGAGTAGACCTATAACTACAAGTTCCAACTCCACATGCAAACAGAAGGAGGTTCTCCTAGCCAAAACAACCCTTACTTACCTCGAAATTTCGACCTCGTTCAAGCAGAATAACAACGCTTTTTTGATTAGAGCAACAATCAAAAACTAAGAGTGATGCATGAGGTTCTTTAGTAAAAGTTGAACGAAGTATACAAAAGAATCAAACAATCACAAGACTTGTAGATAGATAAAGAATTCTAGATGATCAGAAGGAAAATATTCTCTTCAAACAACAACTATGAGACCGAAAATTTCAAAGCGCAAGAGCTACAAGGGTAAATATCTCACTTCTATCGCATTCCGAAGAAATCTGATGCCTACCAAAGTAGAGCATCTGAGTCTAGAGCTCCTAAAAATTTGAACTATGACAGTAACAGCTATATGAAGAGGACATAAAATCTCTATAAACCGGTGACTCAGCAAAAAACAGAGTACTCAAGACCAATTGAATCAAGAGAGTCTGGACAGAGCAATGGAGATAGACTTTGGGGCGCCAAGAAAGGCAAGAATAATTATTTAGGAAATAGAGAGGCGATGGACTATCAAATAAACAACATAATGGGCAAAATAGACAACCTTCTTGAGGATCCCGGCTATGGCGATAATTGATGATATATTCTTTTTATATTTCAGCATCACACTGGGGTGGGGGATGGGGTTGGGGTTGGGGTTCGGGGTGGGGCTGGGGTCGGTGGTGGGGTG
>Ga0100385_1002015_pt1 | contig 19692 bp, 10 predicted proteins | sample CryGeymeta201509_FD_81543 | JGI IMG/M metagenome (GOLD analysis project Ga0100385, IMG submission 81543) | Groundwater microbial communities from Crystal Geyser aquifers in Utah, USA - Crystal Geyser metaG 2015-09 | ecosystem: Environmental > Aquatic > Deep subsurface > Groundwater | place: USA... | reverse complement strand
CGCCCTGCCCGCACCCAACGCACTATGCGGTCCTCATCCTAGATACGGGGAAGCCCATGATCATCGCACCTGGCGCCATCGTCGAAGTCCGCACCGAAGCCTGGCGAGTCCTAAGAACCGAAAGAGCCTCCGACGGGTCACTTGTGATTCACGTCAAAGGTGTGTCGGAACTGGTGCGTGACCGCGAGGCCATCTTCGTCAAAGAGCTCGAAGAGCGACGCGGCAAAATCACGGTCCTTGCCCCCGAGGCCACCACATTGGTCCAAGACAGCTCGCCGGGTTTCCGCGCCAGCCTGCTGCATATGGAAAGCCTGCTTCGCCAGATTCCGCCGACCGACGACCGGCTTCATATCGGGCATCGCGCCGCGATGGACGTGCTCGACTACCAGCTTGAACCCGCACAAATCGCGCTCAACAAACCTCGTCAGCGCATTCTGATTGCCGATGCCGTAGGTCTGGGCAAAACCCTTGAATGCGGCATTTTGCTTTCAGAGCTCATGCAGCGCGGACGAGGAAAGCGAATTCTAGTCGTCGCCATCAGCTCGATGTTGACGCAATTTCAAAAAGAAATGTGGAGCCGTTTTTCGATCCCGCTGGTTCGGCTGGATTCTGTGGGCCTGCAGCGTATTCGCCAACGTATCCCGACCAACCAAAATCCATTTTATCATTTTGATAAAACGATCATTTCGGTCGATACGCTCAAACAAAATAACGAATACCGCATCCACCTTGAGCGCGCCCATTGGGACGTCATCGTCATCGACGAAGCCCATAACGTCGCTGTGCGCGGCAAGAACCAATCACAGCGTTCGGCGTTGGCAGAAATGCTCTCGCATCGCTCCGACTCGCTCATCATGCTTTCGGCCACCCCGCACGACGGAAAGCCCGAGTCCTTTGCCAGCTTGATGAACATGCTGGACCCCACGGCCATCGCCAACCCCAGCGAATACACGCCCAAAGACATCGACGGGCTTTTTGTCCGCCGGTTCAAAAAAGACATCGCCTCACAGGTGCGCATGTCATTCCCTGAACGCGAAATCCGACATGCCTCGTCGACGGCTTCTGACAGCGAAGAAGCCGCCTTTGATTCATTGGTAAACCTGACCTTCAAACAGCTCGACCAGCGCTCCGTCGGCGGCGCGATGTTGTTTAAAACCACGCTGGAAAAAGCGCTTTTATCAAGCCCTGCCGCGTGCCTGCAGACCATCGACAATCGTGTCCGAAACCTAGAGACCCACGAAAATTCCGCCAATCACCAACACGATATCGCCGCCCTCAGCAATTTAAGAAATAGCGTCGGAGCCATCGGCGTCGCGGAGTTCTCTAAATACCAACGGCTCTTAGAAATCTTGGGCGACCACGCCGAATTCAAGTGGACCGGACACAAGAAGACCGACCGCCTGGTCGTCTTTACCGAGCGCATCGAAACCCTCAAATTCTTGCAGGAAAACCTGATTCGGGATTTGGGCCTCGACCCCAATAAAGTCGCGATGCTTCATGGCGGCCTCTCAGACGTCGACCAACAGCAAATCGTCGAACAATTTGGCCAAGAAAACGCTCCCATCCGCCTGCTGCTTGCGTCGGACGTTGCCAGCGAAGGCATCAACCTTCATTACCAATGCCATCGGATGATTCATTTTGATATCCCATGGTCCTTAATGGTTTTCCGCCAACGAAACGGCCGAATCGACCGGTATGGCCAGACCGAAAAACCGCTCATCTTGTACCTGCACACCGAGTCCAATAACGCCAAGTTAAAGGGCGACGTGCGAGTCCTGCAATTGCTGGTCACCAAAGACCAACAAGCGACCATGAATATCGGAGACCCAAGCGCACTGCTGGGGGTCTACGATATCGACGCCGAAGAAAACATCACAGCCGACGTCATCGAAGGCCGGGTCGACGCTGCCGACTTCGAAAAACGCCTGGATGCCGCCCCCGAAGAGGTCGACCTCTTTGAGCTCATGCTGCGACACGAAGCCCCAAAAACCGAAAAGCCCATCTCACTCCCGAGCCTCTTTGCCTCGGAAGCCGACTACGTTCGCACCGCGCTCGAAGAGCTCGCCGTTCCCACTGCCGCAGACACCAAAGCCCATACCGTGCGATTCGAAGCCCCAGACGATTTGCTCGACCGATTCGACCAATTCCCCGCCGAAATTTATCCAAAAAACGGAACGCTGGAGCTCAGCGAAGATGCGGCCGTGATGCAGGAACAAATCGTCCATGCCCGCACCGAAGAATCGTCATGGCCCAATGTGTCCTACCTATGGCCGCTCAGCCCCGTATCCGGCTGGGTGAACGACCGCATGTCCGGCTTGTTTGGACGTCACGCGGCTCCTGTGATCATCGCACCTAAGCTGAAGCCCAACGAGTTGGTCTTTGTGATCTCAGGCATGATTCCAAACCACAAAAGCCAATCGCTGGTGCACGAATGGTTTGCCCTGGTTTTCGAAGACGGCAAATTCCAACGCTCTGAGTCCTTTGACGACCTGCGCCAGCGCATCGGTCTTCAATCCAAAACCTTGGTGAACTCGGGCACCAACATCGACCTGACGTCGGCAAACGCCCTACTGGCCCAAGCCTGCCAAGAAGCCACCAAGCTGATGTCGTTGCGCCACAAGGCGTTCAAAGAAGCATTGAAGCCAAAGCTCGACGAAGAACTGACCAAATTGGCCGACCTGGAAGAACGCCAAATCGCCCACATGAACGAACGTTTTGCAGGCAAAAGCTCGGACCGCGATGCCTTGGCCAAAGAGATCGAAGAACGCCGAATCACGCGGGTCTTCAACGAGTACGTGAATTGGGTCACTGACTCACTCACCACCGAAGACTACCCGTTCATCCAAGTGATTGGCGTGATGCAGAGCGGGATCGTCAAGTCTTAACGGGCCGATAGGGGCGCTCGTTTAATCAGCTTCGGTGGGGTTAAAGCATACGACGGCACCCGAAGACCCGAGGCATGAGCTTCTGCCAAAGCCACTTGTACGAGCTGCGCCGAATACTCGACGACGTTGGTCGATGCGACTCGGTTTTTGTCTTTGTTTTCAATCGTCATTAACAACCTCTCTCGATGACCAATTTAGGCGCTCGCGATCTCAGATTCCAGTGATTTCCGAACAAAACCTTACGGCCATTGGACAGAGTACGTCAGCTGTTGAAACGATGCGCAATTTCACCTCGAAACCCCATGCGCAATTTTACAAAGTTCGGAAAATCACGCACCTTGGCAGTTAGAGACCCATTGACGGAACGTCCTATGAATTTGAACACATCGATTATTGATCAGCAGGTGGAGAAACTCAGGGAAGACATCGCCATTCAAGCGAGGGACGAACTCGGCATTCCGGAGTCCAAGTCAAAGTCTCTTGCATTTGTGTTCTTATGTGTCCGAACTATGCTCGATCTCGACTTCGATCAGGCTTTCGACTGCCTCACAGAAGGCGGCGGTGATTTCGGAGTCGATGCGATGCATATCAGCGAAGAATCAGACGGCGAATTCGGTGTCACAATCATTCAAGGAAAATACAAAACGGATTTCACGAATCCCGCCAATTTTCCAGCGAACGGAATCGATGCCCTCATCAAAGCTATTCGTTATATTTTCGATCCTCGCTCGGAATTGGGTGCTATCAACCCTCGTCTAAACGCACAGGTAGAGCAGGCCCGATCTATGATCAGCGATGGTTATATCCCGCAGATACGGGCCATTGCCTGCAATAATGGGCTACGCTGGAATGACGAAGGCCAGCAGGCGATCGACCGAACCGGATTTGGGCAGCAAGTAACCTGGGAGCATGTTGGACCGGATGTTTTGGTGCAGATGCTGCAACGCACGAAACAAGTCAATGATTCGGTGCGCCTGGCCGGAAAAGCGATATTTGAGGATATGAAGTTTAGCCGAGTGTGTATCGGTCGAGTTTTGGTGAGCGAAGTCGCCGCCATCATGCGCAAACATGGCGACCAACTTTTGGAGCGCAATATTCGCCGTTATCTAGGGCTTCATGGCAACCGAATCAATGAAAGTATTAAAGAAACTCTGCTCTCCCCGAACGCCTCCAATTTTTATTTTTTTAATAACGGCCTGACACTGGTGTGTTCGGATTTCAACTACAACGCGCTGCAGGCGAGCGACTTTACCGTGAAGTTGGATGATCTGCAGATTGTGAACGGTGGCCAGACCTGTATGACCATCCTTAAGACCGAAGACGAACTCTTGGCCAAAGGGGAATCACTGCCCGCCGATGCCTATGTTCTGGTGAGAATCTACAAGCTACCAAAAGACAACGAAGACCTAATTCTCCAGATCACCCACGCAACAAATAGCCAGAACCCCGTGGATTTGCGCGACTTACGTTCAAACAATCAAATCCAACTTCAGCTGGAAGAGAGCATTCGTCCTCTGGGCTACACCTACCGGCGAAAACGAATGGAAGGCCCGCCTCGCGCCACAGATATAACTTCAGGCGCTGCTGCAGAAGCCGTTCTCGCTGTGTGGCGAAGTGCACCCCATCAAGCAAAGTTTCTAACTCGAGAACACTTTGGGAAGCTCTACGACACGATCTTCCAACCCAGCCTAAATGGTGCCCAAGTCGTGACCGGAGTGCTTCTCTATCGCATCGCAGAGAACCACCGACGCCGCCCAATAAGCAGTGATCCTGAGTTTGTGCGTTATGCCTCCTGCTTTATCGCCATGCAGATGGGACGTCGGCTACTTCAAGAAATGCGGATCGAGTTACCAAAACTCGACCATCGCAACTTCGACATCGCCAAGGATCTTATCGATGCGAAAGGTGACGAGTTCTATTCATCAGCTGTGCAGGATATTCAACACGCTCTAGTGGAGTTATATGGCCAACGTACAATCTCCCTTCAGCAGCTGTCCGCCACATTTCGCCGTGGTGACCTCATCGACTACCTGCTCTCCATAGATTTGGCTTAGTCACAACCGCCGTGACAACCCGCTCGCCCCGGCGTAACCTGAAAAAAACTCCAATCGGTCAGGGGCAAGTGTGTTCGTCGGTATTGAGAACTCTAACGACTTCTATTCGCAGCATTATCTCGCCGCAATTCTGGGGGGCGACCTAAAAACCCACGTCTACAACGGCTGGGCCAACGACATCGACCACGAAGACCAACCGTGGACACTCATCACCCGACTCGCCGGCGACTTCTTCAAACGCCGCGCCGCCACCGAAGCTTCGTCAGACTTCGCCAAACGCCTTGTATCGCATCGAGAGTTCTCGGCCACCTTGCTGCACGCATTAGGCTACGAACCCGGCACACGCGACCTCCTATGCGGCGACGACGCCGTCCCAATCTTCGCCGGCGTGAACCGCCCCGGCACCAACGAGCCCACAGTCCTATGCATCCCTGTGCTCAGCCGCGAAGAAGCCGTCGACCCATTGCAGTCGACCTTCCACCCCGAGCAGTTTTCACAAGATTCCCTAGACGACCTACACCCCAGCTTTTTTGAACGAAGCGTCGAAGACATCCTGACCAAAGACGTCTTTGGAATGGACGCCCCACCCCGCTTTTTGCTCGTGGTCGGCGAATCCCAAATCATCCTGATTGACCGCGCCAAATGGGCCGAAAAACGCCTCCTGCGTTTTGACCTCAACGAAATCCTTGGCCGAAAAGACTCCGACACCATCAAGGCCTTCACCGCCCTGACACACCGTGCCTCTACCGCGCCAGAAGACGGCGCCAGCGTGCTCGACGCCCTGGACGAAAGCTCACACAAGAACGCCCACGGCGTATCCCAAGACCTTAAATACGCCCTGCGTGAAGCCATCGAGCTTCTGGGCAACGAAGCCGTCTACGCGCTGAAGGCAAAAAAGCAGGGTGTTTTTGACCGCGACATGGCCGACACGCTCAGCCTTGAATGCCTGCGCTACATGTACCGCCTGCTCTTTGTCTTCTACATCGAGGCACGCCCCGAGCTCGGCTACGCGCCCATTCGTTCTGCGACCTACCTGAAAGGCTACAGCGTCGAATCCCTGCGTGACCTCGAGCTTGTTCGCCTAACCACGACCGCGGCCCGCGAGGGCACGTATATCCACGACACCATCTCGCTGCTCTTCGACCTCATCTACGACGGCGCCCAAACCACCTCTCAACAGTCGCTTGAGGCCGGCATCCAGTCCTACCAAGGCACCTTCGAACTAGCCCCACTAAAGAGCCATCTATTCGACCCCAGCCGCACACCCACACAGGCCAAGCTCTCGATCCGAAACGAGGTGATGCAAAAAATCATCCGCCTGATGTCCCTGACCAAAGCCCAGTCCCGACGCGACCGCACCGGCCGAATCTCTTACGCGCAGCTTGGCATCAACCAGCTAGGCGCCGTCTACGAGGCCCTGCTCTCGTACCGTGGATTTTTTGCCGAAGACGACCTCTACGAAGTTTCCCCCGACGCCGACAAATGGGACCCACTAGAGACCGCCTATTTTGTGACCCGCGACCAGCTCGACCGTTACACCGAAAAAGAACGTGTCCTAGAAAAGTCCGACGACCCCAACCATAAACCCGACTACATCAAACACCCCCGCGGCAAGTTCATCTACCGACTCGCCGGGCGAGACCGCGAAAAGTCGGCGTCCTACTACACACCGGAATCGCTGACCCAATGCCTGGTCAAATACGCGCTCAAAGAATTGCTCGAAGACGAAGACGGCAACTCCAAAATGAGCGCCCACGACATCCTGGACCTCAAAATCTGCGAGCCCGCCATGGGCTCGGCCGCGTTCCTTAACGAAGCCGTCAACCAGCTCTCCGAGGCCTATCTAAAACTACGCCAACGAGAGCTCTCAGCCTCTGTGACTGCGACTGGTGCGCCAGGCTCCCGCCTGGCTGCGACTCCTGAGATTCCCAACACCCAATCCCGAATCAACCACGACGACTACGCCTACGAAAAACAACGTGTAAAAACCTTCATCGCCGACAACAACGTCTTTGGAGTCGACCTAAACCCAGTCGCAGTCGAGCTCGCCGAGGTCTCACTCTGGCTGAACACCATCCACGAATCCAAAGACGGCCAAAATTTTGTGCCGTGGTTTGGCATGCAGCTGCAATGCGGCAATTCGCTGATTGGCGCACGCCGACAGGTCTACGGCCCCAAAACATTTTCGGGCAAAAAACAATCCTGGCTTGGCAAAGAACCCACAGCCGTCGGCCATAACCAAAAACGCCCCGCCGGCTCGATTTTCCACTTCCTGCTGCCTGATTCGGCCATGTCCGAATACAAAGATAAGGTCGTCAAAAAGGAGCTCGCCCCCGACGCCGTAAAGGCCATCGACGAATGGCGAAAGACCTTTTGCAAAGATTTAGATTCGGCCGACACCCAAAACCTGCAAGAGCTTTCGGACCAGGTCGACAGCCTATTTGACCGCCATGTCGTGATGTTAAAAGACATCCGCAAACGCACTACCGACCCATTTGATTTTTATGGCGCGCCCAAAAGACCCAACACCACAAACGGCCAAACCACCACCCGCGATAAAGACGCCATTTGGCACGGCGAGTTGTTTTCAGAAAACGTCCGCGCCTCTAGCCCCTATCGCAGGTTGAAGCTGGTCATGGACTACTGGTGTGCGCTCTGGTTCTGGCCCATCGAAAAAGCCGAAGAGCTACCCAACCGCGACGAATATCTGGCCGACCTAGCCATGATTCTGAGCACCAGCTTGGTTTTGAGCGCCGGCCCCGACCAATCCGATATCTTTGCCCCCACGATGCCCAAAGAGACCGCCCAGAAGCTCGCCCGCGACTTCGGCACCCTAGACGTGAATCGCCTGGTCGAAATCAACCCACGCCTAGGCCTAGTTTCCGAGCTCGCCGAGCGTTACCGATTTTTGCATTGGGAGCTTGAATTTGCCGACGTTTTTGCCGAGCGCGGTGGGTTTGACCTCATCCTAGGGAACCCACCCTGGCTCAACGTTGAGTGGAACGAAGCATCGGTCATGGGCGACGTCGACCCGATCTTTGTGCTCAAAAAAATCTCGGCATCTGATGTGGCTAATCTGAGAACTGAAGCCCTCACAAATATACCAAGCCTTCAAAAACGTTATTTTTCAGAATTCGAAGAAGCCGAAGGAACGAAAAACTTCTTGAACGCGATGCAAAACTACTCCGAACTTAAGGGAATTCGAACCAACCTTTACAAGTGTTTTTTACCACTTAGTTGGCGGATCGGAAGGACGAACGGTGTTTCGGGATTTTTGCATCCCGAGGGAATTTACGACGACCCGCGGGGCGGTACCTTCCGTGAAGGAATCTACTCACGCTTGCGCTATCACCTTCAGTTTCAGAATGAAATGGGTCTTTTCGCCGAAGTCCACCACGTCCTGACATACAGTATTAATATTGCGAGTAATGTCGGTCCGGTGAATGCCAAACATATTGCAAATCTGTTTACTGCATCAACCGTAGACACATGTTTCGAACATCATGGATTGGGCCCAGTGCCAGGTATTAAAGACGACGACAACAAATGGAACGTAAGTGGACACCGCGACCGCATCATCCATGTGAACAAAGATGTCCTCGCCCTTTTTGCCCAACTCTACGACGACGAGGGAACCCCAGCCCTACAGGCCCGCTTGCCTGCACTACATTCAATACAATTGCTGGATGTGTTACGAAAATTCGCCTCCCAACCTCGTCGTTTGGGAGATCTCAAGGACGAGTATTTCTCAACACAACATTGGAACGAAACAAATGCTCAAAAAGACGAAACCATCAAACGCGAAACCCGTTTCCCCAAAGACGCCCACGAGTGGGTCCTAAGCGGCCCCCATTTCTACGTCGGAAACCCGCTCTATAAAACCCCACGTGCCGAGTGCATAAACAGCAGCCACTACGACGTCATCGACCTCACCAACATCCCCGACGACTATCTACCCCGCACCAACTACGTCCCCGTCTGCTCACCGGAAGAATACGCCGCCCGCACCCCACGCGTCCCATGGGGCGACAAACGCCCAGTCACCGACTTCTACCGCTTCGCGAATCGAGAAATGGTGCCAATCGCAAATGAGCGTTCATTAGCTGCATGTATCATCCCGCCCCAATGTGGTCATCCACACACTTCTATCGCAACGATTTTTCGCGAAGAATTATATATGCTAGCATTAGCAGCCGCCGCCTTGTCGGTTTGCCTCGATTTCTTTATGAAGAGCACGGGTAAGGGCCACGCCAATGCCAATATACTCGCCCAGCTCCCTATGCCGAATCCAGAATATTACGGACCACTTATCGCGCGAGTCCTACGCCTTGTGTGTCTAACCACACACTATGCCGAACTGTGGAATCGCAACTTTCCGAAAATAGCAGACCAAGCAAACTGGACGGACGTCAATCCAGAACCACTACCTCCAAATCCAAGCATGTGGACTCGTGGATCCGCGCTACGCACCGACCTCGGCCGACGTCAGGCATTGGTTGAAATCGATGTTTTGATGGCGATGTCAATTAGTATGGAACTCGAAGAACTCCAAACCATCTATCGCGTTCAGTTTCCAGTCATGCGTTCATATGAACAAGACACTTGGTACGACCAAAAAGGCCGTATCGTGTTCACAAACAGCCGCGGCCTCACAGGCGTCGGCTTGGTTCGGAAATCAAACACCGAGTCCTGTTGGGAAGACGTCAAAAACATGCAGTCTGGCATCGTCAACCAAACCATCATCGACGACACACTCCCTGGCGGCCCAGTCGAACGAATCATTACTTATCACGCCCCATTCACTCGTTGCGACCGGGAAGAAGATTACCGCACCGCATGGGCCGCACTCAACTTTTTTGGTTAAATTTTAACAACACAATCGGAAACAATAACCGAATCATTTCAAAAGGTTAATCAATGCATGATTTAGATGGCCTCCAACTTCAAAACTTCCGAGCATTTAAAGACACAGGATACGTCGAGATCCGACCGTTAACTGTCATTATTGGTCGTAATTCAGCTGGTAAAAGCTCATTGTTGAGGCTTTTTCCGCTCTTAAGTCAAAGCGCCGCGACCCGAACATCTTCACCTCTTCTTTGGAACGGCGCTTTGGTTGATTTTGGCGAGTTTGGAGACGTTGTTTTTGCACATGACAAAAGCAGTGTCGTTTCACTATCGTTTTCATTTAAACCATCGAATGAACCACGCTTATTTCTTGTAGAAAATGAAAACTACGGCATTACTATTGAATTGGTTTCCACATCAAATGACCGCACTGAATTACGTTCAATTTCAATTATTGCATCAGACGAATGCCAAGCGGAAATCACTTTCGAACAAAACAAAATACAAAAGGTAACTATTAATGGAGCCGATTTCCCAGGTATCTTCCGCAGTCATTCCATATCATCCGCTTTTTTACCTGTAATTATGATCGATCACAGACGTCAGCAACTCGTTCACGACACACTTTTGGATACACAGTGGCTTTTCCATGGTCGCACTAGTCGTCAAAAGAAAATAGATGTGTTGGCAAATTTACCATGCGGAAATCGGTCAATATTAAAAGCACGAATTCTGGAAAAATGTGGTAACTGGACAAAAAGAGCAATAGCTGACATCGAGATCGATGCACTCAAGATGATTCGGCTCCAACGACGACTGTTTGCGCATCGTTTGCCCGAGGTAGCAATTTATGTGAACGATGCCTTAACAGAACTTGCTGAAAACACCGCTTATAAAGGTCCTTTTCGTGCACCAGCGCAGCGGTTCTATAGAAAGCAGGATTTGGAAGTAGGATCGGTTGATCCTAAAGGTGAAAATTTTGCGATGTTCTTTGATGCGCTTGGTGATGCTTCACAAAAAGACTTTCGAAATTGGACTAAAAAGAATTTCGGCTTTTCAATAAATACAAAGCGTTTACCCGGACATGTCTCGATATTTATCGATGATGGACGCTCAAAAAAACAAAACCTTGCCGATGTTGGCTTTGGTTATGCTCAGATGCTTCCTTTGATTGCCGAAATCTGGCAGAAAAACTATCAGAAACGTAGATTTAACCGACGAAGTAAACAGCGTATTACTATTGAACAGCCTGAACTTCACTTACATCCCGCATTGCAAGCCGCGATGGCAAAAACTATTACCGCCACTGTTGAAAACAATTTGGCTGACTTTATTATTGAGACCCACAGCAGAACAATTATCGATGCGATAGCTTTCGAGATTGAGGACGGAAACCTGTCTTCGGAAAAAGTTCAAATATTTGTCGTCGAACCCATCGCGGCTGGTTCATCAATTCGTGTGGTGACCATAAATGAATTGGGTGAATTGGAAAATTGGCCTTTTGGTTTCTTTGATGCGTTTTTGGGAGATTAAAAATGCTTTTCACACTTGATGACTCCTGTCAATTCGTTATCGATAGTGAAAATTTCACTGAAACGGTCAGTCGATTGTTAGACGCAGAATATCGCCGGGAACACGTGGTGGTAATCAATCGTGTAATCCTAAAGCTCCTCCAAAATAAAAAAGATATCTTTTCACTAACGCAATGTCGGGCATTGGAGCGAATTTCTGCAAGAATGACGGAACGACGTGCATTAACAAAAGAATTAAAAATCTCCGTAAGAATCATACAAGACGGTTCTACTTACTCTCTTGGAAATGGTGAGATTGCAGTCCCTTGGGAGTATGTAGGTATCGGCATCACGGAAATTGTGGGGGAGGATTCCAGCGATGCTGAAATATACGGAAATTTGGCACGAACCCAAATTCCAACAGGTTATCGGTCGTCTTTCCGAACAATAAATGGCGGTGGCCAAAACACACCCAAAGTCGTCGAAGCGTATTCAAGAAACCCCGTGAGGATGCCAATCATTGCAATACCAGATACAGATCGAAACCAAACAGGCGTTACGAACTCAGTACTTCACCAAACTCGTGAGGCCATTGCCACCCTTCAATCCCAATATTATGTTTGTGATTGTACTCATCTTCAGGCTCGGAAGATTGAAAGCATTATCACCATTCCATTATTGAAGGCTCTAGAAAAAAATAAGATCATGTCTGGTTTAAAAACCCTAATCCAAGCAATTGAGACAGATTTCGATGGCTGGCGTGAGTTGGATCTAAAAAACGCCCACGCTTCTTGTCGTTTTTCCGTAACACCATGTTTAGGCGATTGCAATTGCCCAGAGACAGTAGGCTTAGGACCACATTTTGCTGAGCACCTCTCCACGCTTATAATGAAATCTGGCTCTAGAGAAATCAGCAATTGGTTTGAAACCTGTCGCGACATTTGGTTAGATTGTGTTGAATTGGTTGCGTCTTATATTATCGCACCAGCACGCTCATGACTGTCTTATATATGAGATATATCTCATATGGATTTAGGCATTACTAAAATCCATATAAACTTTTTGGCCAAAATCATTTCGGTGCTTTTGGCGTATCTACAATTGAATCAGCCAGATATTCATCATTAGGTTTTAGAATGGACACGTCACAAGCCCGTGAACAAGTGGTCAGGCTGGCGTCAGACTCGCTAAGCGAAGCGCTGGGACAACCAATTCTATTAAACATCCAATGGAAGGGCTACGAGGGTACCCATCCCGTAGGCGTGATCTCACGACACATACGCGCTTTGGTCGAAGACGCCTTTCGTCGATCGCCCGAAGCACCTGAAGTTACGGTTCTGGCAGAAACGCTCGCCAATTCGGCGATTGGTGTTTGGGTTCAGGGGATTTCGGCCGCGATTCAGACACAGGATAAATCGCCGTTGATTGTGCCGCAGGCGAATTCCTACGATCGACTCTGTGAGTTCATGCAGGCTTGGCATGAGGGCGTAGAGTTTGATGAAGACCATGTCACCCACCGTACATTGGCGTACTACGCCGAGCTCGCTGAGTTCTTGGGTTGGGTGACTCGCGACCGCGCAGGTATTCACTTTACGCCGCGAGGCGAGTCGTGGGTTCAAAGCGATTCTGATGCAAGAAGTCAGTGTTTTGCTCAGGACTTTTGGGCGGCACCGTTGATGGTGCAAGTGGCCTCACTGCGCGATTCGGGGACGCCGTTGGCCGAAGCGTTACAAACAATCATCACCAAAACCGGCCTGTCTGAATCGACTGTGGTTCGGCGAGCACATGCGTTGATGTCGTTGGCTGCTGCATGTGATGTTGGGGTCGTGAATCGCAATGCCGGGCTGGAGCCCGGCGGACCAGGCACAGCCGGGACACCAATCGCAAGCGTCGTCGATGAAATCTCACAGGCCTTTGATATACCCAGCATTGGTTTAGATAGTCCACACAGTGAGGTCGAGGACTCGCGTTCACCTTGGTTCTTTCAAGGCTTAGAGCTCGCTTCACAGTCCGTGGCCGAAACGACCGACGAGCCCCAGGAATCTAACACGGCAGGCAGACGCGCAGACGCTGTGTCTGTGTTGGAGCCGCCCTCATTGCTTTTGCGTACCTTAGACAAGCTCAACATCTCGACGGTTGGGGATGTCTTGGATCTTAAGCTTCAAAACCTGCGTGAAATCCCTGGCGTCGGCCGCCTTAAAGTCGCCCAACTAAAAGACCTAATTCTAGAAGCAGAGGCATGGACAGGCATCGAAACCAGTGGGTTGGAAGAAGACACCGACGTTGACCACACTTGGCATCACGTGCGTCCTGACGACCCATGGCGCCCTGCCCTGGTTCGGCTTTCTAATAAGGCCAAGACCGCATTGGAAAAGGCGGGATATGAAACTCTGGCTGATATCCGTGACAATTTATCGAACCTAGTTGATTTGCCCAAACTGGGCAGAACGACGGTTGCGCAGATTCGTGAGCATTTTGCCGAGCTGACCTCTACAGGCACTGAAGCCTATTTATTTGGTGAACTCGGCGCGCCCTATTCCGTCGAGAACCTTTTACAGCGGGCTTTTGCGGACCTCGACGAACGCGAACGCGACATGGTGAATCGCCACGAACTTGGCGACGAAACTTTAGAGGAAATCGGACAGAGCTATGACCTGACACGTGAACGAGTCCGACAAATCATCGCCAGACGTTGGACCGAGCTCTCCGAGCTCTATGCCGAAGTCGCTACAGACCTGCTCGCCCCAGAACTCGCGCGCCTGGAACGGCCCGGAAACCTGATGGTCTGTCGCACGATTGACGAGGCCAAACGGCTGGACCTCGCCATTCAGCTCACGGGATACGACCCGCCCCGGCATAAACGTGTGCTCTCTAAAAATGAGCGCGAAGAGTTTGAACGGCAAATCTCGGCGTTAAGGGCTGCCCTTGAAGAAGCCGGGCAAACCACGATGGACCTCGAGGACGCACTCGATATCGCAGAATCCGTCGGCATCATGATTGAGCGCGACGAGCTGATGCGCCTACTCGAAGACCATTGGAAGGTGACCTTTGTTGAAGGCCGTGTGGTTTTCCCATGGTTTAATATCGGCGATATTTTGGCCGAAGAATTACTGGAATTGGGACACGCCAGCGATATTCGAGAAATCCTGGTGGGTTATGATGCTCGGCGAGCGATGCCGGAATGGCCGGACCTGCCGGAGCTTAATGATCATGCCGCGCGGTCGCATATCGCTCGCACGCCCGTGGTTTGGAATATGGCGCATGGTCTTTACATCCATCAGGACCGGCTGCCATTCCCCATTGAAGACTTGCATCAAGCCGTAGAGTGGGCCTTGGACTTCATGAAGGGTCGTCAGGATGCGATAGGTGCAAACACCATCATCGACGAGATGAGCCACCAGCGAGTCTTGCCTGCGGGCATGACGCCGCACCTGCTCAAAGACGGCATCTACCGTCATCGCCTGGGTCGGACGTTCAAGAACAACCTCTTGGTCGCTCATATGGACTATTTCACCGAGGAAGGTCTTTCGCTGAAGGACCGGGTCACAAAGTTCCTTGATGAAGCGAATGAGCTGGTTCATTGGCGAACGGTCAGCAAAGGGCTTCGCCCCTATGGATTTGCGCAGACCTCGATTTATCAGATGATCAGCGAGGACCCAGATTTTGTGGCCACGGGACACGGCAACTATACCACGTTGGCGCACCTAGGTTTCACCACGGCGTCCCGCGATGCGCTGATTGAATCCGTCCTGACTTTGTTGCCGGAAAACGGCGATGTTCGACGCAGCGACGAGGTCCTTGCTGGGCTCTCAGGCGAGTTGAAGGATGTCATCACCGCCCACGAGAACTCTCTGCAGGTCTTGGAGTGGATCAGCCGTCTTGATGGCCGTGTGGATGCCGCTCATGGCTTGATGGCACGTGGCGAAAACGGCGGGCTGGTGCGTGAAGCGATTTACAGCATTTTGACGCGGCTGGGCGCTGCGTACCCTCATGAACTACGAAGCCGCCTTGTCGAGGATTTTGGGTATCGCGGGACCGATGCTGCCGTGTATGGCGGCTTATCACGGCTTTTGGCGGCTAATCGAATCATGAAGCTGCCCGGCGGTCTCTATTCGATCGTCGGAACCACCGAGGTCATGACCTGGAATATCTGGGAAAAACGCCGAGAACTCGTGGTCTCGACGGCCATTCATTCTGAAGCGGCAACCTACGACCCCACAGCCATGTGGTCCCTGATTTCATATATAGAACGCCAAGTCGACGACGACCCGCTCGCCGCGCGCTTGCTGGGCGAGTACCTGAAACGGAGCGACTTGAGCCCAGACCAACGGCGGAATGCGTCGGACCTGAAGTTCGCCTTGTCGATGGGCATGAACTAATTCACATTTGATACCAGATTGCGGACATATAATGGCCGTGGAACCTACGGAGGCTCGGCATTCGGGGCCTATCAGAAGTCGAAGTGACAAATTTGACTCGCCTCGTTTGAAAGAGCGAGTATGTTCTGCATGACCTAATGGTGGATCAGCATGGCAACGGCAGAACAATTAAAAACCTTAGTGCGGAGCTTCACCGAAAACGACGATGCGCGTTTTTATCGGGTAATGCTTCAACTTGCCGCCACCGAAGCTAAAAAGGGGCATACGACCGTTGCGCGCGAGCTAAAAGAGCTTGTCGACGCAGGACGTTCGGGCGATATGTTGGTGCAGAAATCAAGCGGTCCTATCCCAATTTCACAACCACGTGGGGAACTTGAAGGCGTTATCACAGCCTCTTTTCCTAGGGCTAGAATTGCAGACATGGTCCTCACCCAGGGTGTCGAGAAGAGCATCCGGCGAGTTCTTCGTGAACAACGAATGGGCGAGCGGTTGCGCGCCCATGGGCTTTCACCCCGTCGTAAAATCCTGCTCGCTGGACCGCCTGGTACCGGCAAAACCATGACAGCACAGGTTCTTGCCGGTGAATTGGCCTTGCCGCTTTTTACGGTGCGTTTCGAAGGCCTAATCACCCGATATCTTGGGGAAACAGCCTCAAAACTACGGCTCGTCTTTGATGCGATGTCAAAGCAACGTGGAGTCTATTTCTTCGATGAGTTTGATGCGATTGGCTCGCATCGCGCAGCCACCAATGATGTAGGTGAAGTACGGCGAATCTTGAACACGTTTCTTCAGCTGCTCGAGGAAGAGTCGTCGTTGAGCTTGATTGTGGGGGCGACAAACCATCCTGACCTTTTGGATTCAGCGTTGTTTCGTCGTTTCGACGATTTGATTCGGTACGAAAATCCTGACGCGGTTCAGGCTGTGATGTTGATGAAGAATGTTCTGGCGATGTTCGATACAAGCACCGTGGACTGGGAGCATTTGGGCAGACTCGCAACTGGGGTTAGCTTTGCCGAGCTCCAACGTGCATGCGAAGATGCAGCAAAAGAGATGGTGCTGGATGACCGGCTATCGCTGGACACCATGAGCATCGAACACGCGTTGCACGAACGCGTGACATCAAAACCATAGCAAACATTTGATTAAGAATTATTGGGGCGAGAATGGCAGACCGTTTTAAACATATCTTTATCTCAGGCTCGGCTACGGCCTATCCATACAAGTCTAAAAACACACCGCGGTCCAAGAAGCTATGGGATAAAAGTCGAGGCCACGGCGATATGCTCAAAAAACGCTTTGAGATTATCGGCTCTGAACTCGACGACGTTGTTGAAGAACGCAAACGACGAGGACTTGATGAGGTTGAAGCAAGTCTAATTTCATTTGAGGTCGAGATTACAGACAAACTCAATCTCACGTCATTCGAGGATTCCCGCGCTGGCATTCAATTGGCTTCGTTCCAAGTGTCACCCAATGATCCGAATTTAGGCATCGTTAATGTATTGGTTCCGGACGGAAAGTTCAGCAAATTCGAAGCAAAGTTGGTCGACTTTTTGGACCCTGCTAAAGATACAAAAAAGAACGGAAATCCTAGAAACGAGAATCTTATCAAGAGTATTCAGGATGTGCGCCGTGCAAAAATCGAATCGCTGTGGACCGACAAAGCTCAATCAATTCCCAGTGGGAGTGCCCCGTGTTGGTGGGAGGCCTGGGTTGGAACCGATTCGGATTTGGCGCGCCTGAGAACCTATGCAGAGCGGCTGGGATTGCGCGTCAGCCATGAGACATTGAGGTTTTTGGACAGACGAGTGGTGCTGCTTTTCGGAACTCCCGCGCAGTTGGCCGAATCGGTGGGGTTGTTAGACGTATTCCGTGAGCTTCGAAGTGCGAAACCGGTCACTCAAGATTTCGTCGAGATGTCGGCGATCGATCGAGCCGAATGGTGTGCAGACCTTGCGGCGCGAATCATTCCGCCCAGCGAAGACGCGCCTGCTGTATGTTTGTTGGACACGGGGTTGCTCGCCGCCCATCCACTTTTCGCGGCCATCGTAGATCCCGAGAGTGACTGCGACACATATGACTCAGCATGGGGTTCAGATGATCATAGTGGGCACGGCACGCAAATGGCCGGATTTGCCCTGTTCGGGGAAGAATTGGACCTCATGCTGCAAACCTCGGATAGAATTCAACTGCAAACGCGTATTGAGTCCGTAAAAATACTTCCAAGAAGCGGACAGAATGAACCAAGGCTCTACGGCGAAATCACGCGTTCTTGTGCGTCCATCGCCGACATCAATAACCCAACACGTCGTCGCGTGTTTGCGATGGCCGTTGGGACTGCTCCGTCACCTGATGGCCAGCCGGATTCATGGTCTGCAGCCATCGACGACTGCATAGCAACGGAGGAACGACTTTTTGTGCTAGCTGGCGGAAACATCGGCATGTCAGACAGGTATGCATACATGGATGAAAATGCGACCTCGCCGATTGAGGCTCCGGGACAATCCTGGAACGCGATTACCGTCGGTGCGTATACAAGTCGGTCCGTTATCGAACCCATAACCAAATTTCCAGACTGGAAGCCGGTGGCACCTGCTGGCGCCCTCAGTCCTGTGAGCAGGACAGGCCTTTTGTGGGATAAGTCGTGGCCCCTTAAACCAGATGTGCTTGCCGAAGGTGGGAACCTCGCTTGGGAGCCCGGCTGGACCACTCCATCTGATCGCGTCGAAAGCCTGAGATTATTGACGACTAGCGCCGATGGGAGCTTGATAACTTCAGGCGACACCAGTGCGGCCGCAAACCTAGTGGCGAAAAACTGCGCCGAGATCTGGTCGGTATATCCGCACCTTTGGCCAGAAACAGTGCGGGCGCTGGTACTGCATTCGGCGGCCTGGACTTCGCCGATGTTGGGCCACCGAGGCAAAAACAAGACTGATTTGACCGCATTTGTTCGTGTGCATGGCTTTGGAGTTCCATCCTTAAATCGTGCACTTCAAAGCGCCAAAAACTCGGCGACCTTGATTATTGAAGATGAAGTGCAGCCATTTAAAAAGGAGTCGAGCAGTCCAACGTTCAATGAAATGAACATTCACAAATTGCCTTGGCCTGAGGAAACACTGCTAGCCCTGGGAACGACACGTGTTCGTTTACGGGTGACGTTGTCGTATTTTGTGCAACCAAACCCGGCAAGACGAGGTGTAGGATTTTCGACGAAATATCAATACGCGTCTCATGGCTTGAAATTCGACGTGAAGACATCTGGCGAATCGGATGCTGAGTTCCGACGACGCATAAGCGCCGCTGAGGGAAAGGCGGATTCTGAGAGCGACGCAAAGGAATGGTCGCTCGGCACGACGAATCGACATCGTGGGTCGTTGCATTCTGATGTGTGGGAGGGCGAAGCCAATAAGTTGGCGGGCCGCGAATACATCGCGATTTTTCCCAGCACAGGTTGGTGGAAAACGCATACCTCTACCAAGATGTGGGAATCAATGGCCCGATATGCGTTAGTCGTCACGCTTGAGTGTGATGATGTAGACGTCGAAATTGACGGTGTCTTGACTCCTGTCGACCTGTATTCGCCGATTCTCCAGCAGGTGGCCGTGCCAATCAGTACATGAACTAGTCAGCGTCTTTGCATTTTTCGTAATCATACTGCCATTCAAAACACGGTGTCTTGGTTTGCGTAGTCGTTTGCGAACCAACGGGAACACCGACCTTGCCATCGAGTCCCGACAACGTGATCGTCGAACTCCCTTTGGTGTCGGTGTTGTAAGACGCAATCCAGTTGATTTGATAGGTGCCGTTTTCAAAGGGTTGATCCAGATGCACCACATTAATGCCGGTCCATGTGGTTGTTCCGCCCGCACTAAAATAGTGCGGCACTTGTTCTTGCATGTTAACGCTCTCTGAAAAACGGGGAAACTTGGACATGCCGGTTTTAGGGTGAAAAAAAAGCACATCCATGTGCTTTGAAATTTAGAAAGGTGGCTGGTCGCCATGTTCTTGCTCGTCGATG
>Ga0100385_1002009_pt1 | contig 19716 bp, 22 predicted proteins | sample CryGeymeta201509_FD_81543 | JGI IMG/M metagenome (GOLD analysis project Ga0100385, IMG submission 81543) | Groundwater microbial communities from Crystal Geyser aquifers in Utah, USA - Crystal Geyser metaG 2015-09 | ecosystem: Environmental > Aquatic > Deep subsurface > Groundwater | place: USA... | reverse complement strand
CTTTCGCTAGTTACACAGATCGAAAGGCTTTTGAGCCAAGATAAGAGCTTGACAAGTTTTATGATAAGGAGAGGGCAAGGAAGATAACATCTCCTCTTCCTAAAAACAGACAAGCAGTCAGAAGGTTTGATAGGATATCTGGAAGGATGCCGGAAAGGCTGAGCTAGAGTGTCACTTTATGTTATGACACCATTCCTTGTCTGGAAAAAATAGCAACAAGCAGTTAAAACTACAGTATTCCGCATTCTGCAAGGGAAACATAATTTTCAAGGCAGGTGATCAACCCTGCAAGAGGTTGCTACAGATGATCTTAATAATTTCTATTTGCTTACTATCTAAGCTTTTACTTCAGGTCGAGGCAGCTATGATCATAGAGCTGTTTGATGGAATAAACGATTCATAAGTATAAATAAATATCTGCCGAGTTCGATGCTCACCAAAACCAAAGGTCTGATCATGTCCAAACCTCTCCAACACCATAAAAACAACTCGATTCCTCAGCCATAATAAACTCGATAAGATCCACGTCCGGTTCGTGAGCCTATCAAACAGACGAAACGTTAGCCTTCCCTAAAATCAAACGTCCTCCAACATAACATTTTCTGCATCGTCAACAAAAAGCAAGAAGCTTCTGTATCGAGTGAAGAGCTCAAAAAGTTGTAGGTGGAAAAACTGAGGCTGTTGGAGGATAAAGTATTGTTAACAGAATGGACGCATGAACTGATGAATAAATTGAGGGAAGGAATCATGAGGGCCATCAGAGCGATAGGTACTTCTGGATGCATTTAGAGGAGTTTCGATATCTGGAAGGAGTCAACTTTCTTCATGGCTTTTTGGCAGAAATGGCGTAGTACGACCCTGTTGCTCCTAAACTACCCAAGAGGATACCTGCCATTGAGGAGAGCAGGTTTATGATGGAGCAGGCCAACCCAGAATCAAAAAATACTTTACTGTATCCTCCTTTCAAACTTGAACTGTGTCGGTTGACTATCTAAACGGGGCACTTTCCCAAAAAAGAAGAGTCTCATCCGAAAGAGCAGCCTACTTTAATCATGGTAAACCAGAGACAACAGTCTCCTCCAAAGACACAGGGAAAGGCCACAGATGACGACTATCATAGAATGTTGCTAGCTCAGAGCATGTCTTTGGAGTACATGATAAGGAATCAAGGAGGAGAGTGAGTCTCTTAGTTATATTTTTTGATGAGCAATGATTGATTTAACTGTTAGAAATCATTCGAATTATATAATTTCTTACATAACGAAATGATGAATTTCGAAACAATTTCCAAGGTTGGAGAAGGTGCCTTTGCCTCGGTCTACAAGGTCAAGCGCAAAGAAGATGGACAGATCTATGCCATGAAAAAAATAAAAATCTCTGGCAGCAACTAAAAAGAAATCCAGAATACCCTCAACTAAGTCAGGATCCTGGCCTCCATCACCAACCCCTACATCATCGGATACAAAGATGCCATCTATGACTAGGCCTCAGGATCCCTCCTGTTGATCACTTAGTTCGCTTCTGGGGGAGATCTCAGCAGATTCATCAAGAGCTACCAGAAGAGGAAGGAATACATTCCTTAGAGTGAGATCTGGAGAATGGTCATTCAGATGCTTCATGGGCTGAAGACCCTGCACAAGATGAACATTTTCCACAGAGATATCAAGAGCGCTAACATTCTGCTCACCAAAAATTATGAAGAAATCAAATTAGGTGACCTTAATGTCAGCAAAATTAGCAAGAGCGGACTCGCTAGTACCCAAACTGGAACTCCATACTATGCCAGTCCTGAAGTGTGGTCTGATTTGCCTTACAACGGTAAGTGTGACATTTGGTCCATGGGCTGCGTACTTTATGAAATGACAACCTTCCGGCCTCCCTTCATGGCTCCTGACATCCACACCCTCAAAAAAAGGATCATCGCAGGTCATTACGATAGGATTTCTTCATTTTATTCTTAAGAGCTAGAAAGCTTCATTAGATTGTGTCTCACCAAAAGCAGTCGAGAACGTCCCAGTGCTTAAGCTTTACTTCACAACCAGCTTATCCGCAAGAGACTGTATCTCTATCCCAACGAAAAGTTCAGCAGTGCTGGACATGAGTAGTTAAACAAGGAGAACAAATTGATGCAGACAATCAAGGTACCTGGCAGGTTCAATTTTGGGGGGGAGCTTAAGTGCCGCCTTCCAAAGAGCAACTACTAGAACAGTTCTCAGCTGCTAAAATCCGAGACGGCTAGGAACCACTCATCCGTGATGAGGAAGAACAGTAGCGAGGAGAGGCTGCCTTCCCTTTCGAAGAGGAACAGCAGTCGCGATGCAAGATAGAAATGCAATATACCAAAGCACAGATTGGTGTATTTGCGTTGATAATATGTAGCTTAGATAAGGGTCAATTATTTATTTTTTCCTGACGGGTCTGACTTCTTGATGGCTATGATGTCGTTATTTAGAAGAAATAGCAGTCTTTGGAAAAATAAGTAGATAGCTTAATATGGAGCATAGGAATAGTATAGCTGTAGTTTAGGACACTAGTTAACGCTTGGACTTTTGTACTACTCATATTATGCTATTCATTTCTGAAATTCCACAAAAAGTCGGGGAATTAAATGCAGTCTAGCATCAACAAGTCCACCCCTCAACCTACAGCCACACGCCCAAGTCAATTGAAAAGAAAGCCTTTCTTTTTGTTTAGAGGTGTTGAAAAAAATATGATGTTGTGAAATGACAATGTAAAAAATAAGGAGTAGTTTGTTGATGGAGGGATGGCTGATCGGATGTGGGCAGTAGTTTACAGGGGGGGCTATCTGGGACCAATCGGTATTTTTATTGGAGCTTAAAAGGCTCGACGTTATTTTATTCCGTATAATAATATTGACTCTGATGGAAAACCAGTTCCCAAATTACTCAAGGGATCATGCTTATTATCCATACTTCCCATTGGTGCAATTTTACAGCCCAAAAATGTATAACGTACTCAACATCGGGCATCATCTTGATGAATCAACTCATCACGTGCCTCACACCCCCTAAGCTCCCGCCAATAACGCCTCTCCAGGGACTCCCAACCTACAGCCTCTTAATGAAAGCTAATCCAACCAAGAGGATGAGGAAAAGTCATCTTCGAAAGCTCTCAAACCGGCCAAAACCAATCGAAGAAAATCTGTCGATGAATACAAGCCCTATTAGCGTCAGAGCAAGAAGAAGAGCAACTTTCTCAAGGAGAACCGCAATGTGCTTCCCATCAAGATACGGCAAATGCTGAGCTTCCTGACGCGATAACGCAAGAGCCACGAGATCATAGAGAGGTTTGTGGAACAATCTGGACTTACAGCCAAATTTAATTAAAAGAGGTTTTATGCGTTTCTTAAAATGAAAAAATAGAAAGTTGGTAATTACGTCACTCTAAGCATTTTGAAGAATTTCCTTGGAGTTTAGCCAGAAAAAGCTGATCTGTACTCCGTCAACGAACAAACGCTCTTCCTGAGAATTGTGAGGGTCTTGTTCAGATACTACCTCCACCACATCTCCTGCCTCTGCTCACTCACCTCCAACAGAATCCAGAGTTAACAGAAGATAGAACATGTTAGGGTTCAACGTTAACTGATGGAATTTCTATCGAAGGAAGCAGACTATTGAGGTTACTGATTTTGTCTACACTATTCATCATATTTCACTGCATATGCAACACCCCAAGACCGGCTTAAGCTGATTTATTGTTGTTTTCGATTAACTATTTAATACACTCACTGCCCCTGGAGTTACCTTTGTCAGTAATATAATCAAATGAGCTTCAGATTTAACTTGTCTCAGAATATAAGTGATCGTTCCATCATCTCCCAGGGAAATTAGCTTATCGCCACCTCAATTGGAAGAACAGGAAACGGAACTACTCTTAGCTGTTGCCTCAACACTGATAGCAGATAATATCGGTACTGCAAGACTGATGAATAAATACTAGGAGCCTTGTGTTTGGTGTAAAGAAAGCTAAAGAGATAGGCTTTTCGAAGTATGCAGAAGTATACGCATTACCATAAGGAAATGAGTCACTCGGTGTTTGTTCCTGAAGCTTTATCGCAAGGAAATTATGAAGCAATGACTAAATTTTTAGGTAGTCTCAGGACGAATCGAGTCAATGCCTACATCAAGCTTAATCTGGAATAGAGCAAAGGACACTTTCATAAAGCCTCCACTCTATTGAAACCATTAACATTGATCGTCAATAAAAGAGTTCAGGACTGTTTTGGGAAAATGAAAAGGAACATGCTCAAGAAGAGGAAGATGGAGAAAGACAAGATTCTTCTTGATATTGAGAAGTTGAGCAGTATTTAGAATAAAAATAGCGATTGTTCAGAGAAAAACCCAAGCCCGAAGGCCAAACTAATCAACGTTACTTTTGTTCCCATTCGGGTAAATTCCTCCAAAATGAATGAGATCAGTCACAGAAAGTCGTCCTATACTTGCAGATAGTTTTCAACAACAAGAAAGAGTAGTTACAGTAAAAATAGTATATCGACGTATGTTGATATCAATGATCTTATTGAGGACGCCAAAATCAGGTAGTATCAGTTCAAGCATGTCACAACTGTCAAGTCAGGAACCATGTATAGTCGACATTTATGATAGATTTTTATTGAATTTTATATCATAGATGTCTACCTATGAACATCACAATCTCACGCCTTTCAGTACCTTCCTGACCGCCTTCTTGATATCCTCAGGGCCAGGAGTTACATTTTCCTCAAGCAACTGGGCGTAAGGCATAGGAACATCTACAGCTGATACTCTCTCAACAGGAGCATCAAGATAGTTAAATGCAACAGTTTAGTTGATCAGAGCTGCAATTTATGCTCCCACTCCGCTCTGAGGGAAGCCATCCTCAACGGTGATGAGTCTGTTAGTCTTGATGACGCTTTCGACGATGGTGTCTCTATCAAGAGGTTTGATGGTGCGAAGATTGATGACTTCACAAGAAATACCTTCTTTTGCCAGTTCTTCAGCAGCTATCAAAGAGAATTTGACATTTCGGGAGTAGCCGACGATTGTGACATGCTTTCCTTACCTCATGATCTTGGCCTTTCCAATGGGAACGATATAATTTTCTCCTAAGGCTTCCTCGCTGATCTCGTAAGATTCACCATAAAGGTTTTCATTCTCTAGGAACATCACTACTTCCTTTGATCTGATGGCAGCTTTCAGAAGACCTTTGTTATCTTCAGCATCGTAAGGTGCGATTGTGATTAAACCTGGAATATTCGAAAACCAAGAGGCAAAACATTGAGAATGCTGGGCTGCCACAGCAGCTGCAGGACCATTGAGGCCTCTAAAAACTATGCCACCGCTTAACTAACCCCCACTCATGTAGTGAAGCTTTGCCGAACTATTGATGATATGATCAATCGACTGCAGAGCAAAGTTAATGGTCATGAACTCAACTACTGGTGTAAGACCCATGAGGGCAGCTCCACAACTAATTCCAGTGAAACCACTCTCAGTGATAGGAGTGTCCCAGAGTCGATGGGGACCGTGCTTATCGATGAGTCCTTTTGTGATTTTGTAGGCACCATGATAATAGGCAACTTCTTCTCCAATGATGAAGACATTGGGGTCTCTGGTAAGTTACTAGTCCAGGGCTTTGTTGAGAGCTTCTCTATTGGTGATTTTTGCGAAATTTCTCACAAGAGACTTGGTGAGGTTGCTGAGCATAACTCAAATAAATAACTTTGTGATTGTAGCTTTGATATCTTTAACATAGAAGTAGGGGTATTCAGATCAAAAAATCTATCATCGATTTTGGGTCACTTGTAGCTGGAATAAGGAACTAGCTCCTTCCAGGTTTTGATCGGTCTTTCACTGCTGATGTACAGGTCCCGCATCGAACTGGCCAGGCTTTCATGAAGAATCTTGTCATTTATGTAGAACAACCACATCACGATTCCCCAAACTGCACCAGCCAATATTTGAAAACTATACTTCTCCAGGAAGGGCTTCTACCTTACTATTTGCTCTTCTTCAGCATTTTCTTCCTCTCCAGCTGGATTTATGTATTTTATGTATAAAAACTCAACCAAGGCTATGGTAATTCGACTGAAGAGATAGAGGTTGATCTGATAATTGATTGGAGTCTTTTTACCAAAAACGAGGCCTCCGACGATGAATCCTGCAATGAAGCTGTTGAAGGGTCGATAGCCGAAGACCTTCTTAAGAAGGAGAAAGCACAGCTTGTACAAAAAGACATATGTTCCTAATTTTCTCCCATGTTCCCATGCATTCCTGAATATGCTTTTGACAGTTTTGGCAGTGAAACTTTTAAAGAGGAAGGTCATGACAAGTGAATGGACAAACCGAACTCTACTTCCGTATTCGAGGCCGTTTCTAAGTCCTTTGAAGATGCCGAGTATTTAATAGAGTATGGATGACATCATTAATTATCAAACTGGGACTTATCATACAAGCGAGGTCCAAAATAATAAAAGGGATGATTTAACTCTATTTAGTAGTGATTAATATTTAATGAAAATAATAAGAACACTCGGTCGCAAAATCATTTTTGCTTTCTCGGAAGACAACAAACCCAAAAGAGGGTTCAGAAATTTTATGAAGGCTAAGCAAATTTAAGAAAAGATGAGCCCTGAAACGATGACAACTTAGTAACTGGAAGCCTATAACTATTCTCATCGTATGCTCTATGTTCCTTTCATGCCTGCTGTCCTGCTCTCTCTGCCAGCAATGTACTTCTTTTCGACTCCCGTCGACCCGATGCTGCTCAAGAGTTGCAATTTGTTACAATACTATTCTTCAGGGCTTCTTTGCTTCAATGCCTTCTTTACTCAGGGTACATTATTAATAACAAAGAACATATGGCAAAGTATCTCCCTTTTCTACTGGGAGTCGGTTTGGCCAACTGCTTCACAGGGTATTTGTCGCTAGCGTCGCCCATAATTCTGGCTTGTCTGAGCATTTACGTTCCCTTTACGGACGATAAATGGCATAAAATTGAGACAGAATAGCATGCTCAAAAATACAAAGCTTTTTTGTTCGTTCGAGCTCTATTCAACTTTATGCTGTCTATCATTCTGACACTAAAGTTCTATCACTTCATGTCGATCAGAGAGATAGAGAAGAAGATTGAGGGCTACGAAAAGTAAAATTCATCTCACTTTTAAAAATAAACTCAGGAATCTTGATGTGTCTGTACTAAGTTTCATAAGAAAAATTTATTACAAAATCTCACATAACACTACAGCAGGTATCTGGTTGGGTTTTCTGCTTGGTTCGAGTTGAACTATTCTGATTTTTTGATATACGATCCTGTCTTACGCAGTACTAGAAGACGTCGGTCAGTCCTTGCTTGGAGATGGCGCTGCACTCGAGATACTTGCACTTGAGCTATTTTTATACTTTATCTTTTGCTTCTTTGGTCGTAACGACCCCTCCCGTTGATGCCATGTTTCTTTGGTCGATTTTGTTCCCTACGAAAAAGATGAAAGCTTTGTTGTTGGCTTCCTTGACATCTCGATACCACTACATTATATTCAGCTGTACCTTATCAGTCGCATTTTTGAAGGTAGCGGGGTCAATAACTGAGAAAAAGATCAAGAAGACTTGTGCATCCTTGTAGCAAGATTTGATTAGATCTTTGTACAATTAATTTCCTGTTGTATCCCTGCCTTAAGATATATGTACCATATTGAGAGACTGTAGGTTGAGCCGTCGACTCTGATATCGCAACTTGAGCTGTCAAATACTGTTGACTGTCGTTAGACAGGAGAATTAGAGGTCACGAAACTAGCTGATAGGAGTCGTACGTGGTGATGGCACAGCTTTTTCCCACAAGGTGATCTCCAACTGCTACAATTTTAATTGCACGATTCGCTGTCGGATCGATTTCCATTTATTATTATGAATGTGATTATTGAGCTACACACAGCCAGTATGATCATGTTAATGAAATAAATTACTAAAGAATAAATGAAGAAACACCAACTAACGAAATTTTAATCATTTTTACAGTGTTTTAACATCAATTAGTGAATTGGAAGAACATCATCCAAGGCTTCCTTTGTATCAGGAAAAGCCTCGGACTGGTAAGATTGACCATGTTTGTTGGAATAGGGCTGACAGGTTGATGATTAGGGTTCCAAGTCAGCTGGAGGAGGTTATATGATTAGCTGACTTTACTGATTGCAAATCAAGATTATAATCTTACTTTAATGAGGTCAGAAGATAAGCAAAACGAATATTTCGAGGATTATGGTTTCTTGTCCAACGAAAGTCATCAAAGCGAGGACCATAATTTCTTCCTATCAGAAAACTCTGTTATGGTTGACTTCAAAGAACCTCTCAGCCTTTGCATTTCAGAAAACTAGGCAATGATACAGGAGGAGATGAATGTCAAGTTACAACCCACAGGAATACCTACCAAAAACAGCCCTAAGAGAGTTCTTCCGACTGTTCCAGCTCTGAAACCAGATCAAAGTTAAATATTGTTTCATCAGGAAACAATTGGCAAGTACAAGGAGGCCTACCAGGGGAAAAAAGATGACACAGTTGAGCTCAATATAAACTTTAAGACCATTTTGGCCAACTATTTCAAAGAGATGATCCAGGCAAACGAGCTTAATCAACAAGAAGTACAGCATATCAGTTAATTTATCAAAAGACTGCCTTCATTCCAATCATTAAAGAAGCTATTCGAAAAAAAGCCAGAAACCTCGGCTATTCGCTAGATATGTATGATTTTTTTGGGTTCTTCGGAGTGCATGAAAAGGGTCTTAGCTTGTTGCTGCAAAATGAAGACAAAAATGCAAATGATAAAATTTATCGAAAAGGTCCGTCTCAATCTCAAGCACCCGGATGTTGTCATAAAATGGAAAGATGTTTATCGTCCAGAAAAACATCAAAACTATTGATATTCATAGCTGTTATTCTTTAACAATAATATTAAATGCAGCATCAAGGCTGAGTCCAAATGCCTACAATCATGAAGCTGGCCACTAGCTGGTTTCATAGACATAAAACACCTCATACTGACTTATAACAGTTTTGGATCCGAATAATAATGAACAAAGATATTGGAAAAAAGGCACTGCAATAAGATCAATAAGATATCCGCAGAGCATGAGGATTAAATCAGGTATTGGTTGGTTTATCAGCATATAAAAAAATCAAATGAATTCAGTATTAAGTTTAAAGCTTTGGTAATTTTTTAACAAAATCCATGATGAGTTTTCTCTTTTCTTGAAACTAAACGTTGATCCTTTTGTTCAGCCAGATAAAAGAGATAAACAGAGTCAGTATCTCATCACAGCTCAACCTTTCAAATATTTCATACGATATTTTTTATTCTTTCGAGCCGATCGCATGACAAGTTCTCAAAAATTCCTATCTATTTCCTATCAACTTGGCTTGAAGCTGGCTGACTGATTTTTGGACAGAATTTTTTTTGACTTCAAAACATTAATGAAAGAGTGATTACGTGTTATTGAATTGTGTGATTCTTTGTCTTATTAAATGCATTTTTTTTCGTTGCTAGTTGACTTCCTATTTATTTTAGTTCCTTGGATCTTATTTAATGATGCTTTTTTACAGACTAGGAAGGATGTCTTCTTAGGTGGCTCTAAATCTTCTGAATTTTTGTATTTTTTTGCTGATGTCAACAATTTTATTGGAATGGGTTGTCACTTTGGAAGAAGAGATGCTACTGTCAGTATCCAGTCGTTTATGAATATTGGGAAGTATGAAAGATTTGCTGATATTGGTTCTATTTTCACTTCGGTTATGTGTGCTTCTGACGCTATTTCTCTCAATCATGGACATATACATCTATCCCTCTTCCTGTTGGTTTTTATACTATTTTTTCATTATTAGGACTTGCTTTTTGAGTTCATTGTTGTACTGTTGCAACTCGATTGACTTTTTCTCGTACTAGCTCAACTTGTCATTGAAGTACTTGTTTGTATGAGTATAGTCATTGATCTCCTCTTTTAGGCGGGCAATATCAGGCTATCTCTCAATGACCTATTCCTGAGTGTCTCTCATTGTTTTATATCGATTGACCTCCGACTCGATGTGCCTGATCTTCTACTGGATTGGTTAGCAGAACTATTTAAGAAATTATATTCTGTAGTGAATGAACTTATCTTTTCTTTAATCGAATCGAGATATATTTTTGTGGATGTGGTTATGGTAGAAGATAGCCGTCCCTTTTTACATTTTATTTGCAAGGTATTAATATATTTATAGTGAGGCAATATCACTTGATCCTCATTCTTTCAAATATTTGTAAGATGTAGAAAGATCAAGGTGAATTAACTTTTGCTTTGTCAGTTTTTGAATTATATTAATAATGAAAAAAATAAGAAATTTTGATATTCAGCACAAACTTGGCTCAGGCAGCTACGGAGTCATTTACAAAGCTCTAAACAAAGCAACCAAATAGATATGCGTGCTCAAGCAAATTAGTTTGGGAAGGCTCAGCGAAAAGGCTAAAAAAAGTGTACCGAATATTGTATTCAGGCCATCAATGAAGCCACCATCATGGGGAAATTAGTGCACCCCTTCATTGTCAGATACCGATAATCATTCATCGAAGATAACACCCTGAACATCATCATGTAGTACTGCGATAACGGTGATCTCAATCATTTTCTCAAAATGCAGAACAAACGTCCTCTAAAGGAAGATAAAATTTGGAAAATATTCATTTCCATCTGCTTCGGCTTGTAGTACATTCATAAAAATAAAATATTGCACAGAGATATCAAGAGTCTCAACATTTTCTTGAACAAACAGGAAGATGTTAAAATCGGTGATCTAGGAGTAGCAAAAATGCTTACAAGTAACGAGTTTGCTCAGACCATGGTTGGAACTCCTTTCTATCTCTCGCCTTAGCTCTGTTAAGAAAAGCCTTATAATGAAAAAAGCGATATTTGGGCTTTAGGTTGCCTGCTGTATGAATTGTGCACATTTCGGCATCCTTTTGAAGCGCAGAACCAGGCTTCGTTAATTCTCAAAATCATCCGAGGAAAGTATAAACATTGTTACCTTGCTTAGATATTCTCCCATTCCCGAAATGTACTCCAAAGACCTCAAATAAATGATTGATCTTTGTCTGGAGAGAGACTACAAGAGAAGGCCGACCACCAGCAATCTGTTAGCACGACCAAGTACCTATCTTTTCATTCAGAAATTCTCCTGAAAATCGAAGAGCTCGGCATCAACACACTTCTTGAGGACTAACTGAAAAAAATCACAAGGTAAAAATAAAATATAGTGGTTAAACCCCAAGTAGTTCAGGAGAAGCCAGCAACAGTTAAGCAGTACAAAGTGGTCAAAGCTATGGATGTCGATTCAAGAAAAGTCATCAAAGCTGTTGATAATGAGCCCAAAAATGAGCCGATCAAAAAATAGGTTGTCAAATAGCAATCAAAAAAAGAGTAAATTTAAAAAAAGAATGAACCTATCAGCAAAAGAGAGCCGATTATTATTCTTCCCAAGCCAATTACTCACAGCGAAAGAAAAATATAACCTGTTGATGCCAAAAAAGAGAAGGAGGCCAGACCTCCTAAATAAAGTAAGAATGACTTCGTCAACAACCTAGAAAAGATGATTGACGCTGAGTAAAAAGATAAAAATAATCGAAAATATAGCCAGGGGTATATATAAAGTCCCATAATAAGCTCAGACATCAAAAAAGATAATAGGATACAAAAAGTTGCAGAAAGAGTCGAGGAGATAAAAAACAAAAATGACAAAAATATATAGCTTTTCAAGAGTCCGAGCCTTAACGAAGCAAAAAGGTAGACTCCATCAATCTCCAACAAGAAAAGTAGTAGCAACTCTCATGAAAATAATGCGATCAAGAAACAATAAGCTGTGAAAATTCCAGTGATGCCAAACAAGCCTCCTATTGCTCCGAGTTCTCAAAATAAAGAACCTCTTATCACTAAGGTCAAAAATTAGAAGGTTATTCAGCCTAAAGTATTTGAGTCGCATAAGAATCTGAACAAACCTTCAGGAATAATCAAATCAGGAGGTTTTAGTAGTAACTTTGAATTCGAAAAAGCTGAAAAGGAAAAGTATATATCCAATTCCAGAGATAAGCTTACTTCAGCTAAAAGAAGTTCGATCCCTAATATAAAAGTCGATAAAGATAAATAACCTCCAAAAGTACTTTTTGGGCCTTCTCCCGTTCCAACTCCATCTGTTCAGAATAAATCCTAAAAAATGATCAAGCACTCAGGATATTCGGCTCTCTATGAGGACCGCAAAAAATAAGAATTTAACAAAAATTCAAGAGTAAGAAAAGGAGGTCGAAACGAACTTGCTCGTAATGCCAAAAATCCATCTCGTTACAACTAAATTTCAAAGGAATAGGAAGCAGAAGTCATGAACTTGCCAACCAATCCCAAGAGTAATGGAGTTGAGAGTTCGGATTCCTAAGAAGAACCTGGTACTCATAAACAGTCTCACATTATTGAAGACTTGAAAAGGAAGTCTAATCAGAATAAATTCAAGCTCAAATAGATCAATCATGACCTGGTCTTGCAAAAATATTAGGATATGCTGAAGAGTGCAGACGAAGAGACTTCAAGAGAGAAATAGGAAAGTTAACCATTTAGAGAAAAAGGTAGTTCTGAAGAAGAGATGGATTAATAACTAGAAAGATAGATCAAAGAAGGGATGAGTAGTCAAAATTAAGAGGAAGTCGTAATGTCAGATGAAGAAAATATAGCTGAGGATTTAGAAGTGGTCAAGAAGAACAGTCGAAACAGCAATGACCCAATTTAAGAGCAACTTTAAAATGAAGTGCTTTAATAAGATTTTTAAAGAGTGTAGGAATATGACAGATAGGACGAAGAGCAACAGCCTATGTATGAAAGTTAGAGAAATTAATAATGGTCTTTTGACTAGGAACCTTAGCTTCCCTTGATGGAGGATAAAGAGTCGCCTTACTTCGAGGCCCCTAATCCTTATCTGGTCGAGTAGCAAGAGGAGACCACTGAGAACAAGATCAACTATCTCCAGACCAAGCTAGAGGAGAACATGAAACGATAGGACGAGATAAACAAGCTGATGCAGATCAAACTTGAAGAATGTAGAAAATATGTAGGAAACGAGAAGACTCTCACCTAAATTTTGGTCTTTTTCAGGAACAAGCTCCATGTACTCATGCTTTTATTAAGATGCAGGACGATTTCAATGAGGCTGACGAGAAGGAGGTAGAAGGCTTTCTGGCAAGGAAAGGCTTGACGGATCACTACAAATTCCAAAACATATATAAGATCATGCACTTCGAAATGTAGCTGTAAAATACTCGCAAAATAATCCAGAGAATTTGCAAAAGATTGAGCGAGTTTGAGGCCTCATGAATTTGTATTCTTTTATTCACTATATTTTATTATATATATCCTATCAACAAGCGATGCCTAAGGATAAAAAAAAATTGAAGGAAAAGAATCTCTAAGTTGAGGAGGAGGTCATTGAATAAGAGTTCGTTATTCAGCCTTCTGATAAGCCTGCCAGCATCAAGTCCAAGGATTGGCCTCTGCTGTTGAAAAACTATCACAAGATGAATGTACTCACCAACCACTACACTCCCATCCCTGCTGGATCTACTCCCCTCAAAAGACCTCTTAAGGACTATCTTAAATACGGTGTCATCAATCTTGATAAGCCTTCCAATCCCAGCTCCCATGAGGTGGTGTCTTGGGTCAAGAGAATCTTGAATGTTGAAAAGACAGGCCACTCGGGAACCCTTGATCCTAAGGTTACTGGCTGCCTGATTGTCTGCCTGGAGAGGTATTTGTCATTTTATGCAGAGCAACCCGATTGGCGAAGTCTCAGCAGACCGCGGGAAAGTAGTATATTGGTATCGTGAGATTGCACGGAAATATAGAGAGTGAAAATAAATTGAAAAGTGTTTTGAAAACTCTCACTGGCAGCCTTTTCCAAAAGCCTCCTGAAATTTCAGCTGTCAAGAGAGAACTCAGAGTTAGAACCATCTATGAATCTGAGCTCATTGATTGGGATGCTGAAAAAAGACTAGGAGTCTTCAGAGTTTCTTGCGAGGCAGGTACCTACGTGAGGACTCTTTGTGTTCATATGGGCCTTCTATTGGGTGTTGGAGGACACATGGAGGAGCTCAGAAGAAGTAGAAGTGGCTGCGTGTCTGAAAACGACTGTTTGGTGACCATGCACGACGTTTTGGACGCCCAGTGGAGATACGACAACTACAAAGATGAGACCTACTTGAGAAGAGTGGTTCTTCCTTTGGAATTTTTGCTCCTTAAACTGCCAAGAATTGTCATCAAGGATTCATCGATCAACGCTATTTGTTATGGAGCCAAGCTCATGATTCCTGGTATTCTGAGATACGACGACGGCATCAACACTGGAACTGAAATTGTCATCATGTCCACCAAGGGTGAGGCTATTGCTGTTGCCATCGCTCAGATGTCTACTGCCGAGATCGGCACTTGCGATCATGGAATTGTGGCTAAGACCAAGCGAGTGATTATGGATAGAGAGACTTATCCTAGAAAGTGGAAGGAGGGTCCTCATGCCAAGAGAAAACAAGAGTTGATAAAGACTGGCCTGTTGGAGAAGAACGGCAAACCAAACCAGCACACTCCTCAGGACTGGATAAAATACTACAACAACGAAGAGGACAACAATATTGTTGCTCAGTGAACTGATTCTTAGCATATCAATATATTCATATATTGAGTGTTAAACATAATCAAATAGCACTTCTGGTCTACAGGATCAGAGAACACTTCAAACACATGTTTATATTGCATTCCCTGTCGTGGTAGTAGGAGGTCGCGGCTGTCGAGCAGAAGTGGCAAAGAACGATGTTCTTGGTGCAAACTGTGCTTGAAGAAAAGAAGTCCATCTTGTGCTTTTTTGTCGTACAGAAATAGGTGCCGTTTTCATTGGCGATTGAATAAACAAATAGGCAGGGGAAGCAGTATTGGTTTACAGCTCGACTCACGCATTTTTAGTTCAGACATTTGTAGCCAATAATACAATTTTTCTTGAGACATTTGGAGCATTCTCCAAGTTCGAATTATTCTGATTTTCCATCGCCAACTGTAGCTAGTTAATTGTGAGCTCTCTAGAGAGGATGGACACATCCCTTGCAATGGAGCCCATCGTTTTTGAAGACAACTTTTGTTTTTATCAGCAAGTAAGCTAAACCTGGGCTATGGTGCTTTTCACTTTAGCTTTTCGGGTCCGCACTGCTTTAGTATACTGTCTGCTGTATATCTGAGCTTCTGAGACCATTAGGGCCGATAGACACTTGCTTCTTCTTGGCTCGGCATTTTAGTTTGATCATTTTCGGTTGAACATATAAAGTGATGGCTGAATCTTCGATCTTTGGCTCAGTTATCAGAGCTTTGCTGTTGGGAATGACCCTAGTCTTGAGTCTTTGCGAGATCAAGGGCACAGGCAGGAGGTATCTTTTATCAAGGTCTTCATAGTTGAACTTGAAGAATACCACCTCTTCAAGGTGCTTTATTTTTTCGAAGTTCAAAATCATTTCATGGGTCTTTCTGTTGACCTCCACAAGATCTGGGTAATCAAACTTGATGAACATTTAATCGATCGAGGCAGGAACGATTATTTCCTTTTCATCATAAGGAATGTATTTGTCAGATTCATTCACTTTCCAAAATATCTTATACATTGTTGCTAACTTACGATTCCACTTAGATTTAGATATAAATTACAGTCGAATGTGCTCTTAGTTGATCTAGTACTGAATATAGGTTGATTTTTTAGCAAGGTAGTAAAAGTCTGTTTGATCTTCGCTGATGCATAGATTCTCAAAAATGCCTCTGACTACAAATTAGGACTGATAAATGTAGGAATGTATAAGCTCATTTCTTCCGCTTTCTATCTTGTAGAAGTCAAGGGTTCCGAGAGATATGGGAAGCTTGATTGTTTGCTCGAAGTACAGCTTCATGATCGTATTGTCGTGGCACTCCAGGCCAACAGATAAGTATTTGAATATTTCCAGTCTATTCATAATGCCTTTTAGCCCCACTTCGATATTTTTGAATTTCCCCATCATGGCGTCAATGCCCAAATTGAGGATGTTGGAGAAGTCAAAGAATTTTTTAGAAAATTATTTTTAGGCAACAATTTTCCTTTCTGGGACTACTTTTTTGAAAGCGAAGGTAATGACAGCATATTAATTTTGGACTTAACTTTAAGTTCCTTTAGTATGAATCATTTTGGAGGCATAGCTTGAATCTTTGGTATTTTGATACAAGGCTTGTGTCTTTTGGTATTATTTTTATTTTTGTTGGAGATCAATGAAGCAAGAACCGGCAATTTTAGGATTTGTCAGTAGTTCCAGAGGCAAAGTTGACACAAAATTTCCAGAAATGTAGTATTCTTGCGTTCTTTCTTTTGTGGAGTCGAAAAAATAGTGCATTAGTTTTCTCATTTTGGAGTCAGCAAAAGGATTGATTTCCCACTCTTACTGGAAACTGAAATCAGGGAAGAGGTAAGGCATGGAGGTTGAGGCAACGATAGCAGCCCAGACTGGCATATTGGGCCTTGTGAAGCGGTTGATGACCTCCATCCTTTATTTATTTTTGTTGATCAAGGAAAAATTTATTGTTATCTTTCTCTGGCAATATTCATAGTATTATTCGAGAGTCGTATTTGGGTTGAGTTTCATTTCCTCGAGCTTTTCTTTGATGTAAAATTATAATTTTTTGGAACTGAGGAGTTTTCGGACGATGATGCCCTTCCAGACCTTCTCAGCAGTCTTTTCATCGATTCCCAGCTAAAAAGTATCCTTTACGAGAGTTTTGTTGAAAATTACTTCGACCAAAAGCTCTTAGAAGTGGACCATCATCATTTTGATCAGCCTCTTGGTGTTCTCGGATATTTTTTTATTCTTCTCCTTGTAGTCCTTTCCTTTCGATCCATTTTTTAGTGAAAGTAGCTGGGCCAATCTTTTTTTTTGAAGTTTAGGGTCATCTTTGATTTTCATGACCTCGTAGGAAGATTTGACGACGTGATCCAATATTTTAGACATCGAGTTGGTTACATGATTTTTGGAGTATAAAAATTCGTTTTTCATGACTTCAATTTCCTCAAGGAGGTTCTTCTATCCTTGATCAATCAGGTATTTCTGCATTTATTCGAAAATGTGATACTGGTTGGTCCAAGCCAGTTCAAGAAGTTCCTGCATCTCTCTGCTTTCAGTTCTTGCCCAGTTATATGTCTAGAACTCCTCAACGATTCCTGTTTAGAAAGTGACAAGATTTTTAGCCTTCCACATTTATTTTCGTATATTTGATAGTTTTTTTCCTCCCGCCAGCAGAAAGGCAAAGACTGAGTGTATATCAGAAGTTGTGATCATTTCTATTTTTTTATCCTGATTTTATTCTTCATGCAGAATATTTTGGAATATTTCGAACATGCTGCTATAGTACAGATGTGAATTTTATTTGGATTCGAGCACCAAATGAATTTTTTTCTTGTTTATATTTTTTATCATAGACCTGAGCTGGTATTAGATGGAAGACCTTTGGTTGACAATCTCGTATTCAATCTTGATCCGAGCGATGCTGAGAGAATTGATTTATTTGAAAATTTATGTGACGTATGGTTGGTCAATGATGAAAAATTTCGACTATATACTAGCTAGGTCGAATATAAAATCTGTGCTCAAATAGCTGAGATTTAAGTATTCGTCACTATCGATAACTGTCTATCCCTGGGATTACAGATCTTTAATAATTTCATTGATCCTTTTGGTCGTTTTGTCGATAATTAAGAGCTGTTGCTCGATCATTCTGCTCACCACTTTTTTTGTGTCTTCATATTCAGTCGAAGACATGTTGAAAAAGTACTACTATATCTCGGTCACAATTTTAAAGAGATTTTGTTTGACAGAAGTTGTTTCTTGCATTTTGAATATTTCAGGAGTATAAATGTATTCTAATTTTCGAAGTATTTAATTTAGCTTCTAGCATTGTTTCATCTGGTTTAAGATTCTGGTTCCCTGGAAGTTGTAGAGACTGTTTATAACCTTACTTCTGATGGATTCGATCAACTCATTGACGGGTGTATCATATTCATAGATAACACCTCTGACCCTCTCACAAGTTGATCTCAATAATTCCCGGGGATCAATATTGACCTTTCCTTAGCTGCATTGATACAAATGTTCAATACATTCTTTAAATTTTCTGAATTTTTTGATCTCTTTGCTGACATTTCGTTTGGGTTGAATGTTCCTTGCCCCGACTTCAGTCAATATTATGCTCTCCCTGAAGCACTAAATGTTTAGGTTGTAATCTGATACTGGCAATGTCGATAAGAGTTTCTACAAAAAATTGAAAAGTGGCACTTCTGACAACATAGCTTTTTCTAGCTAACTCTTAGAATCGCTGAAAATCAAATTTTTAATGAGTGTGAATTTTGATAGTTTGGAGGAAAGATGTTATTTCAAGTCAGCAATAGCTTCTTCCTTCAGCTTTTAGTGCTCCTCGTCAATTTTATCAGGGATTTCCTCCAGTCCAAAACCATAGAGAATTGTGTTTTTAGGATTTTTGGTATGTGAGAAGTACATGGGTCTCATTTACTCGTTGTCGATGTATTTGATAGGAAAGTTGGCAAGTAATCCCCCGTCTGTGAATGTATGGCCTGTCAAGTCGATTTCTCTTCTGGTGTTGCTATAATGAATGTAGTATTTTCCATATTATTTTTGCCACTTCTGAGCTTTGAATGCTACTGGGAATGCTCCCGACATTTGAATAGCCTTGCAGACAGGTAAGTTTGGAGTTGTCTTTTGGTTGAAAAACCTTAACACCTGGTCATCAAGATCGACAGAAGTACAAGTGAACTCAACTCCTGTGATCTCGTAGAATCTTTTTAGGGTCAAATTTGTGACTCTTTTCATATTTTATTCCTGCTACAGTTCCTCTTCAATTTATGCTTCACTTTTGCATGTGTCAACCCCCCACTCTGTGAGAAGTTTCATGATCTTTTCTTTCCTGGCTTAATCTTCAGGGTGTTTCTTTTGATAGTTGGTATTGAAATGTTTGACAAAGAAATCCCTGATCATCATGTTAGCTAGATTGCAAAATGCTTTTCCATTCATGATGCCTCCTTCAATGAGTCCATAGTAATTCAATCTTTTTGTGTAAAATTACTCATCTCCGAACCAGTTGCCCTTCGAGACTGGCTTCTTCAGCTTTAGACTGAATAGCTCAGCTACACTGGGATTGATCAACTCAAGGACATTGAGGATCTTTTCACTAGTTTCCAGATCAGAAAAGCTTTCAATAATCTGATCAAACATGGTATTTTCCAAGAGTCCATAATTGTGGAGCAGACATTTGATCTTGTGAATGTATGAGTCAAATTATTTTTGTTTTTTGGGTGTGATATCTCCCTAGCTTTTGAACAGTTTGTCCTTTGGAACAGTGTCCATTCTTAAGCTCAATTCTGACATAGCTTCAGGTTTCATCTCTGTGCCGATCGCCAAGCCGAGCAATCCACCAGCAGAAGATCCGATGATGCTCGTGATAGGTGTATTTCCATGAAGTTCTTTCAGAGCTTTGAAGACTCCCGTGTAACTGACAGACTTTGCTCCTCCACCTTGGAATGCCAAGCTGAAGTGGCAATTTGGAATTTATTTAGATCTTTTGGAGAGAGGTTCCTTATAAAAGTATTAAATCTAATT
>Ga0100385_1002005_pt1 | contig 19730 bp, 28 predicted proteins | sample CryGeymeta201509_FD_81543 | JGI IMG/M metagenome (GOLD analysis project Ga0100385, IMG submission 81543) | Groundwater microbial communities from Crystal Geyser aquifers in Utah, USA - Crystal Geyser metaG 2015-09 | ecosystem: Environmental > Aquatic > Deep subsurface > Groundwater | place: USA... | reverse complement strand
TGATCTGGACTACTACCAAATCCTTGGAGTTGATCGCAACTGTACTCTTCAAAACATCTGCTAAAGGTTCCATTTTGTCTATTCAGGTATCGTTCTATTGCTCTCAATAATCATCCGGCCCTCCAACATAACAACCCGAACGAAGCCTATCGAATCTTTTCTCAAGCTGCGGAGGCCTTCGATGTGCTCTTCGATCGTATTTGATTGTTAACTTAGCCGAAAAAAAGAAAATTTACGATGCTCATGGTGAACAATATCTCAAAGAAGGAGTCCTCAAAGACCCCAGTCTGATCGGCAAATACAAATTTACGACCGATCCTTAAGAAGTTTTTGAGAAATTTTTCGGCTCAAAGAATGTCTATTAACATTTGCTGGATGTGAGTGACGATGGACAGTCTCATCCAATTTTCAAAGCCCAGTATCCCTATCTGAATGATGGCCATCAGGTCCCAAATCTAATTGTTCCTGTCCACTGTACTTTATCAGAATTGTTCAACGGCTGCACTAAGGAAGTATGCTACGACAAAAAAGTTCTGACAAAGGATGGCAAAAATACTGAAGTTGTCAAGTAGACTCGCAAGTTAACGATCAACCCAGGAGAAAGCGCCAAGGAGCCTCTTGTTTTCCCAGGCCAAGGAAACTGTGAGCCAGGTTATCCTCAGTCAATGCTGATATTCAAAATAGTCGAGGTAAACGAGAAACAGTTCAGGCGGGAAGGAGACCATCTCATTTACACAGCAAAAATTTCTCTTATGGATGCTCTTGACTCCAAAGCCATCACTGTTGTATGGAATTCTTTATTTAGAAATAATTGGATGGAGAGCTGATCAGTCTTCACTTTGATGAAATCATCTGCCCCCAAACCAGAAGAGTAGTCACCGGCAAAGGCATGCCTATGAAGAGCTGGAAAGGGCAAAGAGGGGATCTTATTGTCAAATTCGACATTGAGTTCCCTGATGAGCTGACCTACGAGAAAAAGAAGAGGGTCATTGAATTGCTGAGTCAGTGATAGTGTGAAATATGACAGCAAATATATTAGTGATCAGTTTCTGTCGCTTTGACTCTCTTTGTGCCACTACCAGAGAGTCAGGGTATCGTTGAATCTTGCCTAGCGGTTGGAGCTGTTAAGCACCACAATGAAGACTCCTTCTCTGACACTGGCGAGGCAAGCACCGGCTGGAGTGGTTATTCCTGTCTTGAGGCCTTCCCATCCCATGCCAAGCAATTTGTTGGTATTACTCCATACTTTTTTGCAATAGACTGAATGCATGTCCTCATGATAAAAGTGAGCCTTGTATTCCTAGCATCCCACAATCTATCTGAACACCTTGCTTTCCCAGCAATACTTACTCAACTTGATCATGTCTCGTGCTGATGAGACATTCAAAATGTTGGATAGACCGTGAGGATTGGTGAATACTGTTTTACTCATTCTCAGTATTTTGGCTTTTTGATTCATCTCTTTGAGAAATCTGCTAATGAAGGTGGTGGTCGACTCATAGCAAGAAAGATCGATTGACTCGATTTATGAATAGTCCTTGTTTTCAGGTTTGACTGATTCGTAAAACAACAAGAGTCCGAATACTTCTGCCAGAAGAAAGGCAGCATCATTTCCTGAAGGTAACATAGCTCCATAAAACAGGTCGAAAATTTGGATGTATTTTCCTTCCTTGAGCTCAGCTGTGGTTCCTGCCAGTGCTGAGGAGTTCGGACTAATCTTGATCATGATGTCTAAATAGTTTTAGAATTACCTGGTTCCATGTTGTATCGCTGGAAAAGTTACAGACTAACGATGCAGGTCATCATCTTTGTGAGAGAAGCCACCTCCCGCTGTTGATCCTCCCTCACTCCTAGCCACTGTTTGCTATCTGAGTCGTAAAGGCACCAACTTGTGCTGGTGACTCCTGGGTTAATCATCGAGTACCATGCTGACGATTGAGCAACATTTCCATCTTAACCGAGTCTACTTTTGAACCTTCCTAGAAGGATTTCCGGCTTCTGAAGGGTGACTGGGAACTTCTATTTCGGACGTTGTTCTGGGTATTCAAATTGCGGTTGAGCTTGTAGGAGGTTTTATTCATCTATAACAAGTTCTATTATTATCACAGTTGATGCCATACTCCATCAGCTTCGCTCTTCTGGTCCCCAGATTCAAGCTTCTCAGGCTCGACGTCTTCCCCTTCATCCTCATATACGGCCTCCTGGGGTACTTACTACACGAAAACTACGATGACGAGAGTCTCAACTTGTATTTCAGGCTAGCAATTATAGGCGCTGCATTCATTCACTGTACTACTATTGACACTCAGCACTCACATACATATTTGGGCACTGGTCCAAGAAAGCGCAGTCCTTTATTCAGTACCGTTCACTATCTGGTAAAATTCAGGCAAATCTTGAGAACGCCAGCCACGTTTATATCATCGAACAACGCGAGGGATAAAAAACAGTTTATGGTATCACTGACCTGTACAAGCAAGAACTTGAAAGCGGGCATATATTGTACATCTTCACCTTTGAGCAGAGAAAATTCTACTTCAATAACAGTACTCAAAAATTCACTCGCCTCAAGCCTAAAACTGAAAATGAGCCAATGGGACGCATAATCGCTTCTTCATTCGGAGAAAGAGAAGAAAAGGATTTTTTTGATAACAACATCCTTGAAGTACCAATCAGGCCATTTGGAAGCATCTTTAGGGATCAACTCATCGACCCTTTCGCATTTTTCCAGCTTTTCTCAGTCTTTCTCTGGATGATGGACTAAAACAAAATGCTCAGCTTTTTCATTTTAGTGATGTTGGTAGGCTCCTCATTCATGATTTCCGTTCAAAGAATTCGAGCTTTGGTCGGATACAGATCGATGACTTTGGCTCCTCACCAAATATATGTGCTGGAGAAAGGGCAGTGGATCTCTAAATCTTCCTATGATATTTTACCTGGAGACATTCTAGCTATTCAACCAGGCTACCAACACAAAAAATCAGATTTCGATATGCTGAGCGATCAATAATATCTAGCCCAAGCCATTCCTATGTTTAGCAAATTTAGTAAAAAGATGCCGACCGTCCAGCCCAAGAAGGAAGAAGACAATACCTCTTTTAGAAATGTTTCATGTGATATACTGCTTCTCGGAGGAAGCTGTGTGGTTAATGAGGCCATATTAACTGGAGAGGCTATTCCACAAATTAAAGAGTCAGTATCAGTTGCTGACATGTAGAGGAAATTTCATGAAAATTACGAAAAAAGCCATGTGTTGTATTGTGGAACTGAAATTCTCCAGATCAACGAGGAATATAACTAGGAATAGATCCATCAAATGCTGCAAGCAAGTTAAGTGTCAACTAAGATACCGAAGGCTCCTGCTAAATGTTGCATAGGTTTGGCTATTAAAACAGGTTTCGACACTTCCAAAGGAAAGCTGATCAGAAGAGTTGTAGCTCATGCTGAAAATCCAAAAATATAACAGAAAGATGGACTTTGGATCATTCTTTTCTTGCTTATTTGCTCCATTATCACATCGATTTATGTCCTCAACCAGGGTCTTGACAACAAGGAGAGAAGCAAGGAAAAACTATTCTTGAGATGCATACTGATCCTTACAACTGTCGTGCCTCCTTAACTTCCCATGATTCTCAATTTGGCAGTCAACAATTCGATTCTCTATCTCCAGAAGAAAAAGATTTTCGTCAGTGAGCCCAAAAAGATTCCACTTGGAGGAAGAGCAAATGTTGTGGCTTTTGACAAGACCGGTACTCTGACTGAAGACAAGTTCATCTTTGAAGGCATTGTCGACGACTGTAAAAACTACAAAGAGCTCAAAGACTTCAAGAGCTGCAAGAATGAGAACAATGTTGTGCTTGCTGGCTGCCACAGTCTTATATCTGTTGACAGGTAGCTGACAGGGGATCCCATCGAACTTATGTTCTTCCAACTTTCCAAATGGGAATATACTTCCAAGCACAAAGAGGCAAAAAAAGTTCTCGAAAAGGTTCTGATACAAAAGGTTTATCCGTTCAAGGCATAGCTGAAACGGATGAGCTGTTTGGCTGAGCATGTCAGTGAGCAAGGCTCAAGAAAGATGAAAGCATTGGTGAAAGGAGCTCCAGAGGCATTATAAAAATTGATGAAGGATGTTCCTCCTCAATATAGAGAAGCATATAGTTACTACACGAAGCAGGGATATAGATTGTTGGCCCTAGCTTCAAAGGAAGTTGACTATGAGCATTTCAAATCAATCAAAAACAAAGACCAAGAGAGGCAATACTGTGAAAAGGACTTGAATTTTGTCGGATTTTTCATCTGCAGCTCACCACTGAAAGAAGACACATTGAAGAATATTCAACACCTTCAAAAAGCAGCCTACAGGATATTAATCATCACTGGTGATAATGTTCTCACAGCTGCTAAGGTAGCTCTCAATCTCAAGTTGGGCTCTACTGTTCTTTTCCTTGAAAGACAATAAAACTCCAACATCCTTGAATTGTAAGATGGAACCAAGCATAAAGTAGAAAGTTTGAGAGACCTTACCCATCAGATTAAATAGCATCCTTTCTCGATTGTAGCTACCTCTTCAGCCAAAGACATACCACATGACTACTTCCCTTTCATCTCAGTCTTTGCAAGAGCATCTCCTCATGACAAAGAGGTCATCGTCAAGTATTTCAAAGACACCCAAGGAGGTATTGTATATGCTGGAGACGGTACAAATGATGTCGGGGGGTTGAGAAATGCCGATGTGGGAGTTGCTGTGGTCGGTACCACCAACATTAGCGAAATTGTTAAGAAAGAGGACTAACGCAAAGATGAATAAGTTCAATTCCAGAAGAAGATAAAAGATATAAGAAATGACTTGGGAATTCCTCTGACCAAGAAGATGCAGTTGATAACTCAAATGAGTCAGTAGCACATGAAGAAGAAAGGTGGTCCTGCTGGTCTTGGTGTTGGGGATGACTAGATCAAATTTGGTGACGCTTGCATCGCAGCTCCTTTCACCTCCAAACACTCTAATTCTATAAGGTGCGTTCTTATTATTATTCGTCAGGCAATTGCCACTCTAGTGACAACAATCCAGACTTATAAGATTTTAGCAATTTCCTCAATGATTCAAGCCTATTCTTTAGCCGAGATGAACCTGACAAATTTGAAGTATTCAGAAAAGCAATCTCTCGTTTTGGGTGTTCTGGCTTCCATCAATTTCTACTTTTTCTCGAACGCCAAGCCTCTCAAGAAAATATCGGACGTCAGGGCTCCTCATACAATATTCACTCCCTGGTTTGGCATATCTTTCTTTGGACAGATCATTATTTTCCTTGGGGTCAATTACTATGCTCTCAACTACATTGGACTGGCTTACGTGCTTGAGGAAGACAAGGATATAAGTGCTGATGCCTAGTTCAAGAAATCATTTGTCAATACTACAATCATGCTATTTTCAGCAATTTCACAATCTGTTGTTTTCATTGTCAATCATGGTGGTGAACCTCACATGGAGAGCCTTATCAAAAATTCAAAGTAATATATTGTTTACCCAGATATTTCAAATTCCTTGTCATTCCTCTTCTTATCTGTTTTGTCTTGACCGCCAATTTGTTCCCAGATATCAGCGACTACCTTGACCTCAAATTCGAAGGAGTTCCTTATGAGGCCAACATCAAGATGCTTGCAGCCTTTGGCTTCCTGACCCTGTCGACCTACTTCTTAGACCGATTCTGTCGCTTTGCCCAGTACAAGAGAGTTGTGGGTTGGTTCTGATGCATACTGACAAGCCAATATCAATATGAATAATATGAATGAGTATGTTGAATTATTAAAGGTAAAATGAATCAGATTACAGCTCCGACCTCATCAACGTGGTTTAGGTACTTGCCTCTGATCGGCACAACCTTCGGAGCTTATTCAGGGTTGAAGATTCTTCTTTCTTCTGGCTTCGGTGATTGTGTTTGAGGCTGGCTTATTCTGTTGACGTTGAGCTTTGATGCAAGGTCCTTTTATATTTGCATTTTTCGGAAGTAGTTTTGGTCCTGATTTTCCAAACGATATTTTGGGAAAAGTTTGATGGTGTCTTGATACTGTCTGGGTTGAACAGAAATGATGTTGTAATTTTTTTGTTGTTTCTCGTATACCTATCTATCAGAAATATAGCGATTTAAGGTCTTCAGAGAATTGCTCCCCACATTCGATAACTGAGAATAGGCTCAATATCAACAAAAATACCTCGACGGTGAGACGAGATCGGGGAAGTCTGTGCTATATCCTCTTTAGAGACTAATCTGGCATCACGAGAGGTTGGCTTGCCGGGAGAAGCCTATTGTGGCAGAGATCGGTAAATGAAAGGAAGGTACATTCCAAGAGTAGAGCCTATGTTGGTTGATGCACTAAGTCATAAAATAGATACAAGGTGGGATTGGAAATACGAGGGCGAGAATCCTCATGGAAGCGAGTCATTTGGGACTGGAGGAGGGCCATAATAAAATTAAGAGGGTTTATAATCAAATCAAATTACATGGCAACTATTAATAGCAAAGGTTAACGGGAACTTGGGGAAGCCGATCTGCTTCCCCTCATACAATCCTACCTCGGAGCCTCACTCTTCAAGCAAAGCCAGCGTTACGAAGCCATTGGCGAGTGTCATGCTCCTTTTTTGGATTTTTCCTTCGACAAAGTGCCCCTTCAGACCAATTTGCCGACTCCTCAGGAAAAATATGTTTTCGCAAGTCTATTCAAGGATGTTGAGGCAAAGATGATCCTGAATCTGCATCTAATCAGAATTCTTCAGTACAAGCACACACTGTTATGTCTCGGCGTGTCTCAGTAAGGCGATGGAAACCAGTTATAATTCATCTACCTAGCTATAGTTTTTTCAAGTCCAACAACAGCAACCGAATGGCGTACTTAATACTCTTTTCTCACCTTCATTCAAATTGCAGAACCATATCGCAGCACTCATAAAGTTAGTATGCATGAGTCAACTACTCTTCTTGTAACCAGACCTGAAAATCTGAAAGTTCAGGCTCGATTCACTCTCGAAGGCTTCACCACAGAAAAAGTAAGAGCAAGTGGAAATGAAAAATTTCGATAGAGAAGGTATATCTAAGCGTTATATCAGTACGAATTTGGTCTGGGCCTGGCTCAGTCACCAGAGAACAAACGTTAAAGAGCAATATTATACGCAAACTCATCGCAATGTCTATTCGAAATGCGCCTGTACTGGTCAGCTGTACTCTATGCTGACAATGCCGCCATCATAGATAAAAAATATGCAAAAGGGATCTATCGAAAGTATACATGTTACCTGGAACTTCACTAGTTTTCCAAGGCAGCTACAGCACTGAGAGCTATACACGAAACTTGTACTCCTTCTTAGTTTCAAAAAGCTCAGAAAATGTTCTATCGAGCCTCAATTCATAGCCATGGCCTGTTCGATTGGAAAGATATTTTTAGTGGGGCTCCTCTCAACTTCAGCTAATACTATTCAAGCAACATCAAGCTTGTGCCTGAAACTGAACTCTTCACAAACTCCATTTATGTAGCGGATAAGAAAATAAATCAGTTTGAGATTTTGCTGTTTGCCAAACCGATGATTTATTGTAGCTCCGAGCAAGACAAATTTGGATAAAACTATCAATCTCTAATCAGCTAGATCAAGTCATACTCAGTGCTTGAAGAATAGTTTATCGGACCTTTCCAGGAGCTACCCAGTCAGAATCATATTCAAGGTCACTCGATCAAGTACAGTAAAAACAACTGTTTGGTTGAAACCAATGAAATTCATGCTAAATGCTTGAGGTGTCTTGAACTTGAAAAAGTCCTTACTCTCAAGTAAGGAGAAAAATAATCTCTTGGTATCTGGAAGGAGCTATACAAGTTCAAACATGACTGTCTATCCAACTGCACGTACATTCACATTCGCGGAGGACTTGCTGTTTTTGCAGTCAAAGATATTCCCGAAGGAGATATTCTTACGATCGACTTTCTGAACTGGGAGATCAACAGACGTGAGTCAATTATGTTGGAAAAATTGGGAATCAGTTGTGAATGTGCTTTTTGTAAATGGTAATGGGACATGGATTGGGAAGGCCGCTCAGGTTAGCTTCTTTACAGTTTTTACAAGCACGAAGTGGGTGAATGCGTTGACATTGGTTTTGAGAAGCTGAGTCTGTTTTACTTGTGGAACCTGATTTTTGTGAAAGGCTATAAAGAAGTAGAGCTGATGAAGGAGTATCTGAAAGTGCTGGAAAAGTATCCTCTTTGGGAGGGGATTATCAACTGTCTGAAGTATCTTCGTCTCAGGCCTCGAAATGACGTATTTGATTACATAAAAAGCATGATTAAGAAATTTTTTGAGAAATATTTTAAAATGTCTCACTCGTAAGCAGTCTAGCTCCTCAAAATGATTCTATGAACCCTCAATTCCTATCAGCCCTATCATCCTAAATATCATCTCTAGATCTTCTCTGTTTATTAGTTTCAACTGTTTAACAATATTATTATTCAAATATGGCCGAGTCAATCGCAGGGTAACTTCGAGCCTATCCTAGATTCTAAGCAGAGCTGATTCAGAAAATTCAGTACAAGGCTTCATCGAAGACCAGCATGGATGCTTTTCTCTTCAAAAATATGCGGTTCTTTGACCTTGGAGATAAGGGATATCTCTCTAAGTTAGACTTCTTCAAAGGAATCGCCAAATGCGGTGTAGTCATAGACACTCACGTACCCAGATAACCATTCAGGACATGGACGCTGTTTTTAAACATTACGCAGGTGAAGATAATAAGATTTACTATCGCTCTTTCATATAGCAACTGCTTTTCAGGGAGGAGGATCTGACCTCTAATGCCAGCAGAGTCAGTCATCAAAAATCTGTTAGAGACCCGAACGATAATAAAAGCTAGGCAGCTGGCAGTCGGGTCAGCTCAAGCAAAAAACAACTGGCTGAGTCCAAGATAGATAAAATTTACACTAAATGCGAAACCTATTCATAAGTTCTTGATTTTATCAAGCGTGAATTTCACTCAGAAGGGCCATCAAGTTTGCTTACTTTTGCAGTAAAGGCAAAACAAACTGATCCGAAGAAAACCCATACAATCAATAGAAAAACTTTACAGTCAATTGCTCCATTTTTGTAGAATGAACACCTCGAGCTTATATTTGGAGAGCTGTCAGAAAATCAAGTCGACATTGACTATTCTGTTTTGGTATATGATCTCAAGGGGCAACCAGAAGAGTAAAGAATTAAATAAATTGAGGCAGCATTCAACCTGCTTGATGATAGAAGAGAGGGATAATTTCCTATCAGTTATATGGTCAGCAGATTCATGAGCAAATCTCAAAAGCAGAATTTCCAAACATCAGTTGATCTCTATGCTCGTTTCCAGGGAATTGATGATGGAGTCTTTACAGAGGATGATTTCCATGACTGCATTGGCTTCCTTTCATTTGACTATGACTCAGTTGAAGCCTTTAATAGCAACGTGATTAGACCTTTTTATGAAGAAGACAGACAATCTGTCAGCTCTCAAAGATCAAACAGGTCAAGAGATTTCCAGAATAAATCTCAAATTAGAGAAGAGCCAATCTAAAAGGCGCAAGGGGATTTTAGAAAAAACAAAGAAAGCCCTATTGAGCAATCTTCAGTCAAGAGTGAAGCCGATAACTTCTAAGAGTTTCATGAAGATGTCGGTGAGAAAGATGAGAAAAAATCAGTTTCTCGATACTCTCATTTGGACACAAAGGATGCTCCTCATCAGAATCAACTGAGAGATATTGAGTCAATTATTTTGAGAATAAAGAAAAGGTTAGCCACAAAAGGAACGAAAGGTTTCCTATTGTTCGAAAAAGCTATGAAAAATGCTGACTTGGACAGAGATACTCTTTTGAATTATGAAGAGTTCAGACAAGTAATAAAGGATCAACGTATTGACATCACCAACACTGAAATCGACCACATTTTCAATGTGTTTGATGAGCAGAGCACCAATCTCATCAGCTTCCCTGAATTTATGTTCACCATCAGAGGAAAAATGCCTTAAAACAGGAGGTAGCAATTAGATCGGCTTTGGCATCAAGTGAAGCTTTCTGAAGAAGCGACTAACTTTGGGAAAATAAAGAAAATTCTAAATTTCAGGAACCATCCTGATGTCCAAAATGGAAGAAAATATCAATAGGACATTTGGAAATAAATTCAAGAGACTATCCTCACAATTCAGGAACTCAATGGAGCACCTCGCAATGACACTATCTCTAAGGCTTAATTTGATGAGTATCTATAAAACTTGAGTCTTTCGATCATTGACGACAAGCTTTATGAATCAATTCTCCAGAATTTCTGGAGGCTAGAGTCATCAGTCAATATAAGTGAGAAATATGCGGGATCAAGGAAGGTGTTTGAGTCTCCAAAGGATTGCTATTTGCTAGATCACCACAGATATGTGGTCAAGGGAGGAAGTGTGTCTCAAAATGCTCCTTTTGGCACTTCTCAGGATCCCACCAGCTACTTTACAGAGCACCATAAGTTATGATAGTCGATTCTCATATTCTCGCAGGTTGAGTTGTATAATTGAGATATTGTTGGATTGGATTGGTGTTATCTTATTATTTATTTGATGATGCTTCTCGCTAACAGGCTGAAGTGCGGATTCAGCTTCAACATCCTCAACTCGCTTCGCAACGTCAAGGAGGCTGTTCTTGCTCCCAAAAAGCATATCAAGGCTGCTATCGAGTCATCTGGTAATGAGTACAGTCAGCAAACTAACTTGACAGCTTAAGGTTTTGATTAGGTATCCTCTGAGTGGCAGGCTCACTTCGGTGGAAACCCCTTCGATATGCAGACCTACAACTATCTCGAAGGAGTCCAGCTCACTAACTTCGGTACAGTTGACAATCCCACTGTCGTCTTCACTGCAGATGCCCCTTTCCGTTTTGTGGGTTGCTCAGGACCCACCAACGAAGATGACTACGAATCTCACGAACTGCTCTGGTTGATGTTGAGAGAAGGTCCTCTCCAGAGATGTATGTACTGTGGTCAAGTGTTTAAACTGGTGAGACTCAGAAATGAATACTCTTCATAGATGGATTACTACGCATCTAACTTCAACACTTTACCTTTCCCTGATCTTGGAGAAAGTGACGTTCCCAACGTGATGTCCTTGACTAAAGCTAATACCCATTACGAGCATACAGTTTACGACAGTCCTGAAAACACAGTTTACTCCCTCATCAGCGCTGATGAGCACGACAGAGTATTGGTTGACCCTGCTTATCGTATGCAGAGAAAGGCTGAAAGCGATATGAAGGCAAGAGTTTATACTATGGCCATGGAGGACTATGAGAAGGAAAAAATTATGAACTCAAAGTGGAGAGAACCTCTCAGCAAAACCACCTATGAGAATCTCATCAATGCTGAAGTTGTCATTCGCAAGCTCGACAGACAGTTCAGACAACTCACCAAGTTCCACAGCAGGTAAGATCATATTGATTTAGAAAATACGTTGATCCTCAGAATCACGCCAGAAGAGAGAAGAGAATGCTTGACAGAGCCAACAAGAGATGGGATAACTCATACACCGTTTTTTCTGATGACCTCACTGAGGAGGAGCAAAGATATAGAGACTATTTTGAAACTGATCTTCAGAACTACCGTGAAGACGAAAGAGTGGAAGAAGTAACTCTTGATCTATTCAGTACTTGGACAGGCAAGAACTTTTGACTGACTACAAATATAACCTCAACAAATTCGACTTCCAATAATAGTACACTAGCAATCCTGAGGATGATCAGACCTCATACGTCGAGAAGAAAATCTTCAAGTTCAAATTCAGAAGAGCTCTTGACTCTAAAGAGGACTACTAGAGAAGAAACCAGCGTATGATCGAGGGCCAGAAGAAGAGATTCTAAGAGGAGAAATACATGGATGTTATCCAAAATTATCTTGAAGATCCTCAGGCCAACGAAACAGCCTATCTTAAGATGCTTGATAACGAATCGATCGCTCAGTACAGGGACTACTTCCGATCAGAAAACGATGATTTCGATAATGTCGTTCTTGGGCTCAACAAGAAGAAATTCGCCTTGGCTTTTGAAAACTGGCAGATTCCAAGATAAGATAGATCAACTTTCCAGACCTTCCCTCTTCCCGAGTGGAACAAGGATCTTGGCTTCTGGTCGAATGCTCTCACTCTCTTAAAAGAGGCTCAGCAAGTAGGAACCAAGATGAACCAGATCGAAACTTCTCAGACTTCTAATTCTCTTTCCACATCCGCTGTGGTGGAGAAAAATGAATGACTTAAAAAACAACTATACCAATATTCATTGTATTAGCTACTAAAGTTTACTTCAATATCAAAATGTATCTTTAAGCATTTTATAGGAATACAGTTCTCTCCTGCTCAGTAAGAGGTATATATTGGCTGCTAAGCAAACTGCGATCATTCAGGTGTCAAAGATGGATGTTGAGGAGGGCGCTGACAGCTGATTTTTTATGAGGTCTGTTAAATTATATTGATATTATTCTCACAAACAAATCTATGAAAAGAGCATCAGTTTCTCCCCAAGGTAGGACTAGAAGCAAGTCACTGACAAAAGTTGCTTCAGGAGGGCTTGTCGAGTACCTCCAAGAAAAGTACCCAAAACGCATTCCAATCGCTGCGATCACTGCAGCTACCAAGATGTTCGGAAAGGGCAAGCCTCTTCTCAAGGATGACAAAATAGTTAAACGTTTAGCTGGAAATGCTTCTGACATTCCTACCAGTTCATTGATCGATCTTCTGAGTTCAAGTGAATACCACGAAAAGGGGAAGCCTTTGTCTGATGAGAGCGTGAAGAGAGTTTACCAAGGTTTTGCCAATGCTGAGGGCAAGCTAACTTTCGAGTTCATCATGAAGATGGGTGAGACGAATGGCATCACAATAACTCAAAAAATGGCAAAGATGATAGTGAAGAAATATGGCAAAAAAGATTTCTTGAATTCTGAGGATTGCGTTAGAATCAACAGGCGCAGGAACTCTCAGAGCAATTCAAAGTCAGCCCAGAAGGACAGACGTTGATATTTATGAACTTTATACTCAGACTCAATAACTTATACTGATATCACTGTGTGCTATAATTATATAAAGATAGGATGGGCGGATAGCATTCAGACATATCAGCAGTCACTCTCAACTATTCAGGCATCTATCTATCTCCTTTCGAGTACTACGGCATGGATAACTGGCAATAGCTCGAGAAGATAGGACGCATTTTTGAGGAAGAGCTCAAGAAGGAGTATCTGAACATCAAAGAATTCACAGAAAAGGACCCTGAAAAGAAAGGATACTATAAATAAAAAACTTACAATAGAAAAGGTTTCGAATGGTTGGTTGGAGATATTGACAAAGACATCCATATAAAACGTTATACTCCTATCTACACTTCTGAAGAAAATATCGCTAATGACCACTATGCTGGCATCATCGTTGTCGATAGCAAATAATGTTTCATGAATCAACATTAGTTTTATGATGAGTGGGACAGAGTGTTCAGATCGGTCGATCACTAAACTGCCAAAGTACAAATTAAAATATCATAGAAAGCCACCGATATGCATAAATATCATTGTCGTATGTTCGATTTTTTGTGCTATCGATCGATAGCTCTTTATGTCAATCACGTTGAAAATTTTACCGATACCATATTCAATTTTAGATAGCAGAACCATTGGAAATTCGAAAAATTAGCAGAAGACACCAAGACATATGATATGTCTAAAGTAATAGAAAGATACAAAAAACTTATGGCACATTATTTCGAAGGAATCAACGTGTAAAAAAAGCGTAAACTCACGATTGAGTGGCTGTTCAAAAAAAACAAACCTGAAGCCCTTTCTTTTGTGGAAGCAACTGCCTAGTTTAGAGAACAGCTGATCAATAACGTGGAAGATTACTATCTCTTTGGGCCAACAAACGAAAAAAAAAAGAAACAAACCCTGATCATGCTGAAAAATACCCTACCTTTCATACCAGCAAATTATGACCCTCGCACAACTGAGCAATAAAATTTGAAAGCATAATTAGCATAAAAGCTACAGAAGCATACCAAGGCATTCATTGAATTTTGGGAAAGAAGATTGAAAAAAACCTTGAAAGAGAAGCAGTTACAAAAAGCTGAAAAATGGCTGAAAGACCTCAACACCAAAGGGTTCCTTTTCTGGACAGATGACATTACTTTGGTTAGGTTTAAATAAACCAAAGTGATAGTTGGAGGTTTTCATTTGAGCTCCAAAACAGAAATAGGACAAATATAAGGACAGTTGATGGGTCTCATGATTTATCATTTGGTTGTGGAGGAAGACTACAAATTCATCTTTTCAGGAGACTTCAACTCTTACATAACTCTTTCAGATAAAGACGAGGTTCTATGCGTCTTTGAGTTTGTCAGATATCTGTTCCCGGAAAATAGCAATTTGCTCTTCAGGACAGTCCATATTTATCCCAAACATCCCAAAATTTATACAACAAAAAAGAAAAGAACGATTCTGCAGGTTCAAACAAGAAAGGTGAACGATCTAGCTGAAAAGTGTATTGATCAGGTTATCACAAACTACTATTTGGATTTCAATAAGAGTCATGTGGGCTAGATAGCCGATATCAAAAAATTCAGGAACAATTTCAGCTCCTTCTTGCCTCACAAAGAGCACCCTTATGATCATTTTTGTGTAGAAGCTACCATAGATTTGAAACGCCCGAACTGATTTGCATAATTTCCTCATCTTCAATCAATTATAATAAATCGTGATTGATCATCTTTATGTCTTGGAAAAAACGTCGGTATCCGTATCTCAGCATCGATCAGATTCAAAAGTCATTCAATCAAACAAAGATAGTGCCCAAAAGCGCCCTCTCCACATTCTTCAATATCAAGTTTGATATCAATAATCCCCATTCGACAGATCGGCTGAATAAATCCCCTGTCATTTCAAAGTAAAATTCAATCAGCAAGATCCAACCGATTTTTAGTAATGAGGAGAAACAAAAATAGTATGAAAAAATATACTTTTTAGCAAAATCTGGCAAAAAAAGGCACTCGACAGAAAAAATGTTAGAATCCATCACAAAGCTCATTTAGAAGGAAGAATCGATGAAAAAAGCAGTACAGGAATCACTAAAAAGAAAAACAAAACAATTTAGCTTCGAGTAAAAAAAAACACAAAAATCATAAATTCAATAAAATGACGTTTATCTCTTGCACACCAAGCATAGAGAACCTAGACCTCTTTTTGAAAAAGGCAGACAGCTAAACATTCACAAAATGTTGAGAAAGTGTGAACAGCTCAAACAAATAGAGCGCTTTGAACATTAGCTAACCCGGCAAAATAGCAAAGGGGAAGAATTGCCTTGTATTCGATTCAACACTGAACCTTTGAGCATTCCTCAATTTTAAAAATAGTTGAAATAGAAAATTTATACGCCAAAGAAGCCAAACATTAATAAGAGGTTCTTTCATAAAAATAGCAGTTATCCAACAGCAAGCCAAGACAACACTCTCGAGATCAGAAAGTATGTAAATCAGTCCGTCATAAAAAATAGAATAAAGAACATGATAAAAAAGGATCGACTATAAATGGAACAAAAACGAGTTAGCGAAATCATGGGATTGGAAAAGAATAATAAAACAATGAGGAAGAACAAGAAGGTGAAGACTTGCGAGAGCGAAGAAAGAGAATTTGTAGGACCATGGATGTAGCTGCCTCAATCATAGTTTTAATTCAAATGATTTAATCAAATATATTTTGGATCACCGAGGTTTAAGCTGAGCATTTATCGTTTTTACATACCGCTGATACTCCTTTTCTTTTAGATGCTATTTAAACCAGGTGGTCAGGTCTCGAATGTTGGCAAACTGTTGCTCGTGGAAGTACAAGCCTGAATTCTTTACTTTGATCAACTCTCTGATGGGTTTCTTTTCTCGATACATGTAGATGAGCAGGAAAAACTGAGGGAATTACTCGGACACTCCAAAGAAGTAGTAAATATGACTGCTGTCTGCACTCATTTCCGTCTTGATAGTGTTTTATATTTCTTCTACTGTACGATCGAGGAATTTTCTATTTGAAGTGACATCCTGAACCAAAGCATTCATGGGCTTTATGTATTTTTAGACTATCTCTTCGAGACTGTTGTAGCTTCTGTTGTCCCTGTCTTCGATGCGATAAGTCATGCTCATTGTGTTCATACTTTTGTGCTCGCATCGAATTTTAATGTGATGCATGACCTTTCCAAAGAATTTCCAAGTGATCGTCAGATATTCAGGGCCTTGAGAACTTGACCGGATTACAAAATCACCGACAGGTTAATTTTTGAGCATTTAGACGGCCTGTCTAGCATCAATGTTCTTGTATTTTGGATGAGATATTCTTCTGAAATCAGGCTTGATATTTCTGACAACAAACCTTTCCTTTTCTTTGTCTTCCTTGTTCTCCAAAACAGGCTTGTCTTCTTTTTTCAGCTAAAACCTATCTTTTTCCAGGTCAATGTTCGGGTGAATCGCCTTCACAATGGTTGGGAAGCAGGAAACCATACAATCATGCCGCATGTTTTCATGTCTGTCGACGTTATCTTTATGAGGCAAATCCAATGCCATTTCAACTTTCAGTAACTCCTGCTCCTCTGTAGGTTGCTATTCTCTGAAACTTCTTTCGTCGAAAGGAAAGCCAATAAGAACAGCCTTGATGTACTGACCTTTTTCGTAGATCTGTTCATATTCTTCAGCAGTTTTGTTGGACTGAAGTCGAATGTACCCAAAGAGGCCGTTTTAGGGAATGATAACATTGAGGTAGTTCTTTTTGATGCTTAGCACTTTTACCGAAAGCAGCGAGTAGCGTTTGAGAGTATCAGGAGTTTCTTTTAGGAGGCTGTAAAATATCTCCCTGTTTTCCATTACTCTTTCAGGGTCTCTTGTGTTTTTAAATCGGCTCACAAGCTCACTTTTCACTAGTTCCTCGTCAAAATAATTGTTGTCCTTCACCCTCCAGTCTATCGACCTTACTTTATCACCGTTTTTGAAAATTTCAAGTAGGAAAATATTTTCGTCTGATAATTTTGCGTATGTCTTTCTTGACCTCTATATTATTACAAACTTACCATGTCGGTGATGGTTGTCGACTTGAAACTGTCGTTCAGTTTGCGGAAGATATACTTGTGCCATTACTCGGGTATACGAGTCATCTCGAGCAAATTAAGATGTTAGTCTATTTAAGACAATATGTACATTCAAGAATAGCGTGGCCTTTCTTTTCTTTTTCAAGCTTTTCAAACAAATGTTTGTGGAAAGATGACTATATTTTAAGGAAAGGGAAGCAGTTTTTGCACACAAGTTACCCTTTCAGGAATCGGCCAAGGTACTTTCTGTTGAGTACTTCGCTCGGATTGCTGCGAAGACTGTCCAGTAAATTTTTACTTCTAATATCACCTAATCCACAAACAAACCTCAACTGTGCTTGAAGATGTTCATTTTTCTTGATATCGTTGATGTTGACTCCAACCAAATTTACTATTTCGATGATCACTCTCTCAAGAGCTTCAGTCAGAAGTTGTTGATTCACAAATTTCTGATAGGGGTGCAAGTTCATTGACAAGATACCATTTTTATGCTCCTAGGGACTCCACAATGCTATAATTTCTGCCATCGGATTTTGCTTGAGTCTAGCCATTGAAATTGCCTCTAGAATTGATTCTTCTTCTGCCAAGCCTGAAATAATTCTCTTCTTTGCAGCTAGCCTAGGAACTTAGTATTATCCAAAAGCGCAGAAGATAGTTTCAGGGAACAGATCTGGGGTTCTGAGCTCTTTCCTCAAAGTTTGAGCTTTTTTACAGTTGGCGGAAATCAGAATCATATCTGGTTTGTATTCCTTGATGTTGAATTTAAGATTTTATCCACCAACAAAATCTTTAAGCATTTGGTCATTGGCAATTATAGTCTGGAAGGAGTGAAGGGCTTTGCCAGTCTAGTCAACAAATGCGACTCCTAGCTTTGTATCTTCAAGCACCAGGGCCAATATTTTGATTGGCTTTCCTTCCTTCATGCTGGGTCCCTTGTTGAGTTGTTGTCTCAGTTTGACACAGCAAGAGGAGATGATTTCCTTTTAGCCTTCCTGAGAGAGCTGCTCCTTAACTTATTTCATAAAGGAGGGGATAAAATACTAATTTAGGAGAGTTGAGATAACTCTTTTTCTGAACAAATTCCAGATTTATGAACTTTTAGTGTTGTTGAGGTCATAGTAATTTTTGATGATTTCCATGTAGACTTGATCCCTTTCACTTACTATCTTTTCAGTAGCTGTGATTTACCACTAAAACTTTAAATCCAGTTTTATCAGACCTTCCCTCTCCGCCTTCCTAGCCAAAGTCCAAAGTTAACGTTTGAGAGTTTGAATGGGCTTATCTTTCAATCTCTTGATAGGGAAATAGGGATGGTAAAGATCGATATCCTTGCTACCTGACTCTGTGGGATTTGAGCTGATGACAAGTCGTTTGAAGTATTTTTCTTTTAGAATTTTACGGAGCTCAGGATAGGTAAAGAGTTCATAGCTCAGATATTTAGTGATTGTTTTGAATCTATTCTCACCGACTAACAAGGGAAACCTGATCTTATCAGTTTCAGGATTATCTGAGCCAATGATTCTTTGGAATTCATCCTTGGGTTCATTGATAGGTGAAGTAGGCTTTCTCTCTTGGCCTCTCTTGCTCATATTGTGGCAAAGCATCTGAGGGGTCAAGCATATTTGACTGTACTCCAGAGCATCAATAACACCTCTTTTAGCCACCATTTGCTCCAAAAAATCCAGTCTGATATTTCCTTTGGCCTTGTTTTTCTGTCTCTAGCGTCTGCTCATCAAGCTCTTATCACCCAGTTTCTAGTCGAAGCTTTCAACAGAGGCATGCTTGGCCCTCATAAATCTGTCATAATCTTCGAAATATTTGAGAGATCTGAAGTCATGCAAGTTAAGGAGCATTTCCTTGATTTCTCCAGGGAGGTCAGTGTAGGAAGAATAGAAAGTTACAAGAAGATTTTAATATTTCTTCTGCTTTTCTCTGAAGGAATGCCACTCTTGGTCGAGCTCTTCAATTTTCCAGAGATGTTCAATACTGAGGTAATCAGAGTAAACGTTTTTTCTGTAGTAGTAGATATACATGATTTCCAGATGGTCCTTATGAATGAACTCCAATATTTTTTTTATTCTGTCCTTGCAGTGCTGCTCATCGTAGTAATTTTCAAAAGAGCCCTGAGTTTTCATCCTTTGAAAGATCCAGTTGGCTTCAAGCGACATATCTTCCTTTTCGAATAAATCTTTCACTTGCTGAACTTTCCTGATGCCTCCTCGGAAATTGCTTTTGCAGAGATTAATGTATCTTTCGGGGAGATCTGTTTCCAAAATTTCAGCTTAATCTGCTGGCTTGAGATGTTTCATATCATTCGGATCCAGAACATCCATGGGTCTTTCAAGAATTTCGTTCATCGAGGAGTATTCCTAATCGCTTTCCTGCCTTTGGGCTGAGTACTACTCGGCCTCTTCTCCCTCACTGACAAAATCGTCAACATCCCCATCATCATCTCTATAATTTTAGAACTAATCTTCGCTCTCGTGAGGTTTGACTTTTTTCTTAAGGCGAGTGAGTTTGTTTTCGTTGTTGTCGATAACATCAAGGTCGTCTTAGTCAAAGTCATCCTCATCTAACTCCTTCACCCTTTTTGCCTTTTTC
>Ga0100385_1001997_pt1 | contig 19759 bp, 16 predicted proteins | sample CryGeymeta201509_FD_81543 | JGI IMG/M metagenome (GOLD analysis project Ga0100385, IMG submission 81543) | Groundwater microbial communities from Crystal Geyser aquifers in Utah, USA - Crystal Geyser metaG 2015-09 | ecosystem: Environmental > Aquatic > Deep subsurface > Groundwater | place: USA... | reverse complement strand
CTCCATATTTCTTAACTAATGGTCAGTTTGATATTACAAAATATAAAACACTTCTTTCTTACAACCAACTAACTCCAGAAGATTTTGAAGAAGATACTCTTCACAGACTTAGAGATCAAAAGCTTCAAGCTCTAAATTCAGAGATCTCATTTTCACCAGAGCTCATTGCGACTTTAAATACTCTTTATAAAGAAAAGAGATTAACAAATATCATCACAATTAGTGCTGAAGATATTAAGAAAACTCTGACAATTTCAAAAAAAGAAATTTCTGACTACCTTGCAGTTGATGTTAACAAAAAAAGAATTGAAGCAGCATTTAATGCGAGAAAAGAATCACTAAGTCAAAAAGAGCAAATTCAAGCAAGACATATTCTTATCACAGTAAAAGATGGAAATGAAAAAGCAGCTCTTACAAAGGCTCAAAATATCAGTAAAGGCCTTACAATTAAAAACTTTGCCAAAAAAGCTTCTGAGTTTACTGATGAGCCAAGTGGAAAAACAACTGGAGGAAATCTAAATTGGGTAGCTCGTGGACAAATGGTTCCAGAATTTGAAAAGGCCCTATTTGCAATGAAGACAGGTGAAATCTCGGCTCCAGTTAAAACAGAATTTGGTTACCACCTAATTCTTGCAGAAGCTAAGAAAGAAGCCAAAGAAGCAAAACTAGCTGACTTTGAAGCAAAGATCGCTTCTGAGTTTATTCAAAAAGAAAAAGATGTGAAAGACCTTCTGTCTCAAGCTGTAACAGAAGTAACTGAAAGACTAAATTCTAATAGACCTCTAAAAGAGCTTAAGCAAAAGTATAATCTTAGCATTAAAGATAATATCACTGTTAATAAGCTCGAAGGCTTTGGTGCAGACCAGGCGTTTAAGCAAGATTTTGTTAGCGAAATTTTTTCGAAAGAAAAGGGTGTTTTCACTGTTAATGAAGGTACGAAAGTTATATTAGTACAGAGTGCACCAACGACTGACCTTGGAAAAGACTATGACCTTTCCACTTTAAAGAATATGGTAGCGACTAAGACAATAACAACAATGATTGAAAAACTTGGTGAGAGTTATTCTTTTAAGCAAAATAAATTTGCAAGACTACCAAACCAATAAGAAGGAATAAGCATGGCCGACAAAAATTCAAAATTTGCACTAAATGCACCAGGTAAGTTCTACGTTGATGACCAATGTATTGCTTGTGATGCCTGTGTCATGGAAGCCGAGAGGTTCTTTGCAATGAATGATGATGATGGTCACGCCTTCGTTAAGCTTCAACCACAAAATGCTAGCGAGCTTGAAGAGTGTATTTCAGCCCTTGAAGCTTGCCCCGTCGAAGCCATTGGCCAAGACGGAGAATAAGAATAAGTAGCCAGGTTAAACCTGGCTTTTTTTATTTAAATACTACTGAGATAAAAATAACAAAAGGCCAGATTAACTGGCCCTTTGCTTGGAGTAGTATTTTAAAATTTAATTATTGGCCATTAACCTTTCATTCTGAAAATTTCTTGTAACATTTGGTCAGCTGTTCCAATTGTCTTAGCATTCGCTTGGAAGTTTCTTTGCGCTGTCATTAAACTTACAAATTCGTTAGCAATATCGACGTTTGAAAGTTCGATAGATTTAGAAAGAACCTCTCCACGACCTGCGTCTCCTGGTTGTCCCATTGCTGGTTGACCAGAATTTCTTGATTCTTTAAATAAGTTCTTCCCTACTTTGAAAAGACCTTCGTTATTTTCAAATTTTGCTACTGCAATTTGTGCAATATCTCTGGCTTCACCGTTATCATAAACCGCTGTCAAAATTCCCTTATCGTTAAATGATAGAGAAGCAAGTGTCGCAGCAGATGAACCATCTTGTGTATGTCTTGCTAGCGCTGATCCTGACCCATATTGAGTTGAAGCATCAGTACCATCTCCACCTTCAGAAATTGATTCACCAAAATTGAAATCAATTTGTTGATTGGCAGCAGCACCCTTATTAAAATTAAATGAATTTGTTGTTGGTACTTCTTGTTGTAATTGACCTTTGTCATTAAAGATAAGGTTACCTTCAGCTTGAGTTACCATTTGTCCAGCAACTCCACCGTTAACATCTGCACCATCTGACATAACTCGATATGTCCAATTATTGTCAGCTGTCTTATTAAAGAATGTTGTCACTAGTCTAGCTGTACCAACATTATCATAAACAGTCATTGAGTTAGAGAAGTTTGAAGTCTCTTCAGGTTTTAATGGATCAAATTGTTTTACTTCAGCACGTGAATCTAAGTTCATCGATACTTTTACTTTTGCTGTTGCTTGTGCTGCGATTGTAGTGTTACCAAGTCTAATTGGTCCTTCTTTCGTCGTTACTCTACCTTCTGCATCTGCTTTAAATCCAACAACTTTATATCCGTCAGCATTCGTTAGGTTACCATCTTTATCAAAGTGCATTGAACCATCTCTTGTAAAGCCTGGTCCAAATGGTGCTTCAACTTTAAAGAAACCATCTCCGTTAATTGCTAAATCTGTAATTGATTCTGTTCTCGAAACATCACCTTGTGACATTAGAGGCTTAATGTGCGAAAGCTTTACCCCAGCACCGAATTGGTCACCACCATCGATACCTTTAAGAGATACTGCAAGCACGTCTTGAAATTCTGCTCTTGAAGCTTTGAAACCAGTCGTTCCAGAGTTAGAAATGTTATCCGAGATAACTCCCATTCCCTGTCCAACTGCGTTTAAACCAGATACACCAATGTTAAAAGATCTTAAAATACCCATTTATCGTCCCTCCTAGACTTTAAATTACGCCGATAGAATAAATGGATTTTTTTGAAAACTGTGTTTGCAACTACGGGCTAAACACCAGGCTTCCGGAAAGGACCAGCCAATTTCACCATTAAACTACGACAGTAGAATCAATTTTTGTAAATACGTTATCTTGTATGCTTCCTTTATCAATGGCCGTAACAACTTTATTTCCCGGCACATCTACAATATATGCAGCTTTGTCAGTAATCACTAAAGAGTCTCTGCCACCTTTAGATCTTAACTTTTCCATCGCTTCTTTAATTTTAAAATACTCACTACTATCCATTGAAAGATTTCTTTCTTGTAATCTCTTCGCTGCATGAATAGAAAGGTTGATTCCATGTTCTGATTGAACATCACTAATCTGGTCTTGTAGAAGATTCTTAAATTCATCTTTCTCAACACCACCAAGACGCTCTCTAAGGTCTACCTTTTTATTTCCAGGTACCTTATTGACGTTCGGTATTAAAAAATTTGAAACCTTATTTTGTGTCATCTTCTACTTTTATTCTCACTACTCAATTGTAGTGATTCATTAATATTATTATAAGCTTTATGAAGATCAATATACAAGCTAGGACCAATTTGCCGCATCACGCAAACCAATATACCAAGACGCTGTTTTTACTATAGAAAATCCACTAAATAAACTTTAGTAAGTGGTATAATAACTAAAGAGGTCCAAAATATGTCTTTAAAAAACTTGAAAAAAACACAGCTCTTTCTCTTCGCTAACCTACTACTTTTTTGCTTTGTAAGTTTCCTTCCTTCTCTATATTTGAATAACAAGCTTTCCCCTATTATTGTCGAGCAAGAAGAAAAAACGAAATGGAAAAACTCGTTCTATGAATTTGAATTACTTTATTCAAAACTTTATATACTAGAAATTAAAATTTCTGAAGAAAAGCTAGAAAAACAAAATGTTTCAAAATGGGAGAATAACGCGCAAGAGTTATTAAAGCTTAATAAATTCGTACTAAATACTGATTTAGAAAGTCGAATTAATAGTTTCCGAGACTACCATCATAATTTAGTCTCCCTTGGTAAAGAGGATTTAGGAGTTATTGGTGATTTTCGTATTCAAATTCACAAGTTCGAGAACCTGATAAAAGATTCTCCCAAAGTATTAAATCTTTTATTACTTCTTAGAAGATCTGAAAAAGATTTTTTATTAAGACGAAATACAAACTATCTCACAAAACATCAAGAAATCTATGAGAAACTATTACTCCAAAAAATTGTAGCTAATAACAAAACGATAAAATCATATTTAACAACATATAAATCACTATTTGAACAATCGGTTAATCTAATAAATGCTCAAGCTGGACTGAAAGGGATTTACCTCGAACAAAACAATAGCTTCACTAACAATCTCGACAAAATAAAGACAGCAGCAAGTAGTGAAAATATAATACTTAAGAATGAACTTGAGAAAATATCAAGTCGAATAAACTTCGTAAATTTGATATCGCTCTTTCTTGTTTTCTCGATCATTGCATTCATTTATAAGTACATTTTATTTCAACAAAGAGAAAACGAAGATCTCCTATTAGATTTACAAGAGCAATACAAACAGAAGATTACATTGCAAGATGAGATAATCTCTCAAGCCAAGCTAGCTTCACTTGGTACACTTACAGCAGGAATTGCTCATGAGATTAAAAACCCACTTAATATAATTATTAATATGGCAAAAATTGTAACGATGAAAATAAACGCTAATTTTAACTTGTTCGTTAATAATATGGATGATTTTGGAGTCATTAAAAAATCAAGTACCTTAATAGAACAACACTCATTGAGAGCAGATCAAATAGTAAAAAACATGCTCTCTCTTGTAAGATCTGAGAACAGAGATAAAGAAATGGTAAACATTGAAGAGTTGATAAAAGAAAATTTCAGTCTCTCACTACAATCACAGAGAGCTATAAAGGACTTTGAAGTTACCCTCATGACGGACTTTGAAGTTACCCTCATGACGGACTTTGTTAAATGTAATGATTTACTTATTATTAGATCAGATTGGTCGAGATGCTTTCTAAATATTTTCGAAAATTCATTTCATGCAATATTAAAAAAACTTGAGTCTGAAAAATATATACCTATTATAGATATTCAACTTAAAAAAAATAAAAGTACTATAGAAGTCACAGTTAGAGACAATGGTGCTGGAATGAATGAAAACTCACTTAAGCATATCTTTGAACCATTCTACACGACAAAACCACCAGGGCAAGGAACAGGACTTGGAATGAGTCTCGTGTATGATGTTGTAAAATCTGAAAATGGAATTATTACTATTGATTCAACTGAGGGGTTATTTACAAATATACATATCATCATCCCAACTAGAAATTAGTTTGATTTTCCTGATATGCTTGTGCCGCTTGTTGAGGCTTAACTTTCTCGACGGCTTGATTTGAAGGCATCTTGAAACTATCAACGTCTCTAAGGAATATTTCTTTACCATTTTCAAGAGTAAGGACAGTCTCACCATTATCAAAGTTAACACCAGTAACTAATCCCGTCGCACTTGTCTTGGCCTTAAATTTATTCATCTGCTCATCGTAAGCAACAACTTCAAGAGTATAGTTATCCTTAACGGCCCTAACCCCATCAAGCTGCTTTCCATTCCATCTCAAAGTATTTTGCCCTCGAGATAAACCATCAGCACTGACCTTTCCAATAAGCTGTTTTTTAGAGTCAAAAATATTTACTGTAACATTCTTCGCTGATTGATCGAGATAGAAAGGTAAATCTACATTTCGATCTTGCCCATTATAGTGAACAGATGAACCACGAGTTACAATTTCTTTTCCAAGAAAACTTGCCCCATAGAATTTTGTTTCTTGTGGAGCATTGGCACCAAATTTATCAAACTTGGCATTCATATTTGTTAATTGTTCTAACTGAGAAAATTGCGCAAGATCTGCGGAGAATTGCTTTTGATCCATTGGCTTTAACGGATCTTGATTTTGAAGCTGATGAGCGAGAAGCTTTAAAAAACCATCTTTACCCATTTTATTATGTGTTTCTTTATCAACAAATTGCTTTTCGTCTTCAACACCAGCGATCTGATTTAGGGTATCACCTACTCCATTTGGATTAACTTTCTTAGCCCCTGGCGCTTGCGCTGGAGCTTTTGAGATTCTCGCAAAAGGATTTGATTGTTGCTGTTGAGGTTTACCGATTCCTGGCATTAAGCACCTAGTCTTTCTCTATATTGATCCCAGAGCTCTTGTCGACGTTCTTTACCCTGGTTATGAGAGCCACTTCCCCCACCACTATAGTCTCTCGCAAATCCTTGACCATTTCCAGAGTTATTTTGACCGGCAGAATTATTCCCACTTGAATGTGTATCTGCTGAATTCATTGAGATTTTAATATCTGAGACCTTTACTCCACTTGAGTGTAAGGCCTTTAAAAGATTAGTTTCTTGTTGATTGAAGAAATTATTACCCTCATTAGTAGAAGTTATAATTTTTAAATCGATCAACTCACCATTCCCTGACTTTTGTGCATTTACTCTAAACTGCCCTAAATCTTTATGAGTCACAACAACTTCTAACTCTCTTCCATTTTGAACTTTTGATGTTTCAATATATTTTGTAATTTCACTAATAATCTGTTCCTTACTTTGGACATGATTAAGGTCAATCACCTGTGTATCTGTTCCCTTTGAAACAATACTAACACTCCCTTCGACCTTCGAAGTTGACTTCGTCAGATCTGTGGCCTGTGCTTCAAATATATTTAAATTATCTTCTTTAGTTGTTAACTTTTCTGGACTTAATGAATCAGATTTTGCTTCAAGCTTATTAATATCGAGATGTGATTTCTTCTTAATAATTCCATCACTTCCTAGTACCGATTGCTCTTTTTGAAAAACATTGAAAGCGTGCTTTTGAGACACGACCTGCGCTCTATTGGCACCATTTTTCAAATTGTGTTGAGCTAAGAAATCTTGAGATGACTGAACACTTGCTTGACCCACTTGCTTTGTCTCTAACTTCTTTGGAGAAGCAAACTGCATTAAACGATGATCAACCTTCTCTTCACCCAGGTTCTTCACATCGCCACTTACAACAACATTTGGATTCTCTTTAGCAACTTGTTCAAGCGCCTTGTTAGAGTGTGCTGCCCTAAGATTTAAAGGTCCTTCTGTTTTTGCCCCAAGCTCTACAACATTAGACAACTCATCAGTAGGACTTTGCCCCTTACCAAGAATTGATTGCAAAACTTTCGGATCAACTTCTGAAAGATCTGCTTCTGCAATTTGATCTTCAGTAACTTCACCACTAACAAGCATTTCCTTTAATTTTGCAATTTTCTCTGCTGGGCTTTCACTAGAGTTTAAAACACCCATTAGGTCATCCTGACCACTTTTAGCTATACTAGCTTCGGTGCTATTTTTTGCATCTGCCTTAAACTTTCCAGTCAAAACAGACATCAAATCCTCTTGTTTACCAACTTGCCCCGCCATCTTAGCAGAAAGCTCTTCAGAGCCCTTGAGAATCGCCTCAAACTCACCCGCGCTACCAACCTTAGTTGGATCAACACTCTTTCCGTCTAGCCCTTTAAGAGCCGATGGTGTCGATGAATTTAAGCCTTTAAGCATATCAAACATTTGGTAATAACCTCGGGCATCGAAATTGATGCATTAAGTCATTATTCCAAACTTTAGTATTATTTTCTAGGGTGGAATTTGTTGCCCTATTGGCAAAGATTATATAAATTCAGTCACTTAAGCACAAAAAAGGCCCTTTCGGGCCTCAGAATTATTACTAGTTACCCATTTGAGCAACGCAATCTTTTTGATAGTATGCGTTTGTCGAAGTCATTACACACGATCGAACAACGTCTGCAGGAACTCCACCCTTCCCAGCGAGGCTCACACACTCCACTGCATAGGCGTCATTTTTGATATCAGTACAAGCTGCAACTTGGTCTGCAAAAGCATTATTTTTCCCAGCTTCCTCTACACATTCTTTTGCATAGTAAGAGTTGTTAAGTTTTGTACAACCTTTAATTGTATCAGCTATAACTTGGTACTTCTTCGCAGAGCTAGCGCACTCAGATGCATATGATGCATTCTTTATTTCTCTACAGGCCATTACAGATTGTGCTAAATCAAAGTATGGAGGAAGTGGATTTAATTGATCTTCAAGATCTCTAACTCTAGCTTCGAGATCAAGGATTTGTTGATTCTTAGAATCGATAACATATGTAAGACTTGAAATCTGTGCATTTGCGCCTTCGAGTTGATCTTGAGTGTCTTTAAGTCTTAATCTTAATTTTTTAACTTGTTGATCACGATCGTTATTATCATTTGCATATTTACACTGCTGTAATTCACTTCTTACAGAGGAAAGTTCATATGTAAGTGATGAATTAGACGCTTGAAGGTTATCAAGATCTCTTTTCATAAGAATATTTTCTCTACGAACATCTTTAAGAGTGTTTTCACACTTCATCTCTCTATCTCTATCTTTACCACCAAAACCAATGATGATACTTCCTCTATCTGCCATAGCTGATGAAGCAGCAGTAACGATAATCATTCCAAGAATAAATTTTTTCATGTTCTCTCCATTTTTGTGTTTGTGCTTATTAATTTGAAGACTCATAACACAGTGCAGGGTGATTAATGAAAAAACATTCACTTATTGTAACAATTACAAACTGATCCAGTTAAATGGGGATGAAATTTGTACTCTCACTCACTATTCTAATTAGTTAAGTACTTAATTTTTTTGCGGCAAATAAGAAATTTAACTAACAATATGTAGTTATTAAAGAATCGAGATTCTTATCCCCACTTAAGTGGAGCAGTTCAAAGAACATAAGATTACTCTTCACATTAAAAGATTTGGGTGATAAACAAAAGTAACTAATCATGGACTAAAAAATGTCACTATTCACTTTTATCAATATTCTAATCCCTCATATCTAGTTCTCGAAACTAATCATCGTTTTTTATTAGATAACAAACCTCTACAAAATGTGGAGAAGGGATAATTGTATGAAAAATTTAAATGCAGGAGCTCATGCGTCTCCAAATATACAGACAGATAGCGATATTTACGAACTTGAAAATAGAGCGTGTGACCCTAATTATAAAATAGAGTCTTTCCTTGAATTAAAGTTTAGATGGGAGAATGGTAACGTTCTGGATATAGGGTGTGGAACAGGTTTTCACTTGCCAATCTTTGCAAAGAAATCAAATCACGTGTTTGGCATAGAACCACATGATGAATCTCGTATAAAAGGAATGAAACGCTTAGTTGATGAAAATTTGAAAAATGTTTCTATTTTAAAGGGAACAGCAGAATCTATAAGTTTAGAAGATGGTTTAATTGACCTTGCATATGCTCGTTTTGCTTATTTTTGGGGAGCGGGCTGCGAAAAGGGAATCGAAGAAGTATTTCGTGTTCTCAAGCAGGGTGGATCATTTATTATGATCGATAATAATCTTGAGCGAGGAACTTTTGGCAATTGGGTGAAGCGAAGCTTTAACTTCTCTAGCTCTAAGCAAAGTGAAACTGATGAATTCTGGAAGAACCAAGGATTTGAGCTCAAAGTTATAGATTCATCATGGAAGTTCAATAATCGAGAGGACTTAGAATCAGTTCTAAAGATTGAATTTCCAGCAAAAATTTATGACGAAATCATCAAAGAGCACAGTGGATTAATTATAGATTATACTTTTAACTTATACTTTAAATCTAAGGTATAACTTTTGGGCCCCTGAATCAGGGGGCCTTCTTAGCTTAGGGCTTGATAGACAATACAGGTTTGAATTTCTGTCCTATAAATATAGATTTTAAACTGTTTCATGTTTTCAAAGTCAGTTTAAAGCATAAAACTATCTTCAGCCTCGATATAACACTAAAAAGTCGACATGCTTAAAAGCACATCGACATATTAATTAAATCGTCACTCAACTTACCTGGACAATCTTTAAAGAGAAGCTAACTCACTAAATAGTTCTACATAATTAATAACTTGGTTAGTTGAATCAAATGTCGAATTAAGCGTACGTATCTCAGAGTCAAATGAAAACAGAATACTTTCAAATCCAGTTCTTATATCTCCAGTATAAACTTTGCTAGATACGCCGTTAATCTTCAAAGAAGCTGCTTTTATACCATAATAATAGTCATCATCTAATGCAATTATTTTTCTTCCATTAACATTTTTTGAAGCAAGTTCTAGTTTATATTCTACTCCATTTCCAAAGAATGTAACTGCATCTTTTTCTTTATCAAAAATAATTTTTGCGTTTGAAGCTTGCCCAAGGTCTGTACCATAATTATGCGAATTAAATTTTAGTACCTTTTTACTACAGTCAAAGTAAACTACATCCGTAATATCCTCATCCCTATCAATATTAATCAACTCTAAAACATTTCCTTTATTCGACAATCTTTTCAGTTCATTTTTAATAGAACGACAATCTGTAGTTTCACCTTCATCACTACAAGCGACAGTCGCCTCAAATTGTAACTTCTCCAACTCTACGACTATTCTCTTATCGTTTTCGAGACAAGCATTATCAACAGCTGGCGTTCCTGATGCTAATGTAGAAATCGCGCTTAGTAGTAAAAATCCAGTAATCATTGTTTTCATGTCATCTCCTTAATGTTGAATTTATTTTCAATCAACTCAGTTTTTATTTAGTAAAATAAATATAGCAAAATCCTTAGACTAAACAATAAGAAGAGATACGTTTGAATCTTTTACATGAAAAGCATAAAGATTTAATAAATAAGATTGGGCAAGTACGCCCACGAACTAACGATTAAACAGCTCTCTCATCAATCTCAAGACAAAGAAATTTAGAGTGAAATGATCGACAAACATTCTGACAATAATAAAGACTACTAATCCTTAAATAGAACATGAATGACTTTTTAAACTAGACAATAGAAGCAACAATATAATAAATGTATAAAATCATTCTCGAATTGGTTACAAGTAATAATAATGTGTTAAAATACACACTAATTTTTTGATTCATAAAAACTGGCATGCCCTGTTACTATGGGCAAACTAGCCCACAAAAACAAACACAAAAGTAATCGCAAATGAATCAAATAAAAATAATAAAATTACAGAGACAAAAAAACACTTGAAATAGTACCCAACTCAATTCTTACAACAAGGGATTTTAGCGAATTGATTACAGCCATATAATCCTATTGAACCATTAGTTGAAATTCTTGGTCCATAATAAGATGAGTTACTACTTCCCCATCCAGCACACATTGGAGCATTAAAATAACTTGTTGTATCGTACGCGCCGCCTCCTCCTTTTACAAATTGTGCACCTTGCCCACCTCCACTTCCTCCCATTGTAGAATACGAACCATCAACAATCCAAACAGTTTCACTATAGGGATAACTACTACCAAGTTTTATAATTTCATCATAAGTACATGCATGTGATCCAGAATAATCAGCATTACATTTGGCATTCATTCCTTTGATGTAGCCAATATTTCCATCATAAGTAATTGCAGTATACCCAGAAAATGATGGCCCACACGAGCCTCCCCCACCACTTGCTCCAACAATCGTTGAAAGATTTCCGGCCAATACGCTCATTCCCATTAAAAAGCTAATTAAAAATTTCATTACTTAAGTCTCCAGTCACCATCACCATCGCCATTTACATCATAGAAGATAAGGTCAATTGCTATATTATTTAAATCTAGAATAAGTGTCGCGTCTCCAACAATTGTATCTCCTGCTCCCGCAGTAAGCGTAACATTATTGGTTGATAAAGATCCTGCAGAATGAACAAAGCGAATCTCATCACCATCATTTGGTGCAGCTGGAAGAGTAAGCCCAAACGCTGCATCTGCATTTAAGAATATATTGTCAGAAGTGGTTAACGTGTCACCAGCATCTGCACTTGCCTTATCTGTCCAAACCATTTTTACAGATGATGCTAAGACTCGACCATTAACTTCAAGTTTTTCTGAAGGAGAAGTTGTTCCAATCCCGACGTTACCGACATTATTTATGGCCATCTTTGTCTCTAAACCTAAACCATCACTTGTTTCAGTTTTAAGCAGTAGCATCCCTCCACTATAGTCACCAACTTTCTGCTGATTTCCTACAACAGCACCCCAAGGGTTATCAGGTCTTCCAAAAAGTATACCGGTTCCAGCAAGGTCCGTTGTTACTCCAAAATTATTACTTAAAGATAGTGGGTATGATACCAATGTATCATTATCAATAATCTCTAGCTTACGTGTTGGAGTTGCTGTTCCAATCCCTACATTACCTGTATGGTGAACAGTCATCACATCAGCTATCGGACTACCTGCCCTTAGAACAATTGAACTATCCGTACCAGAAGGCGCTGTTGCAGCACCAGGAGTTATTGTGACTCTACCATTGTAGCCAGCACCAAATTCATTTCCATAAATAGAGACATTACCACCTCTAGACACATCACAAGAACCTCCACCTCCTAGACACAGATACTCGTCATCAAGACCATCTAGTGTATCTGTTGCTATCGCTCCCCCATAATTACCCGCAGAAGATCCAAGCTTAATATTAGGAATAAAGAAATCTGCTTCTGATTTTACAATGTGCAAACTTGAGCTCGGGCCAGTCGTTCCAATCCCAACATTACCATTTCCTAAAATTGTCATCGCTGTCGTCGGTGTATTATCTGTAGTCCCACTACCACTTGCAGGTGACGTTTTAAATTCAATCTTGCTTGTTCCGGTACCAGTAGAAGTTCCAGAGCTTAAAACTAAGTCTCCTCCACTCTTATCTGTCGCACCACTTGTTGCGCCACCAGCGTTTAGCGATAAATTATTTCCAGCTGTATCTGCTGTTGTATGACGATTCATTGAGACAACTTTTGAAGTGTCTCCATTTAAATTTATATTTCCAGTAACTGCTGTGGCGATATTTGTAAGACTTGATCCGTCACCGATAAATGATGTTGCTTTGACATTTCCGTTAACGTCGAGTTTTTCTGTTGGAGAAGTTAGACCTAGCCCTAAGTCTCCTGCAGCAGTGATTCTCATTCTATTACTTGGAGAATATGAGTCTCCAATTGTCTGTCCACTATCAGTATAGACATTAAAAGTTCCATCAATTCCACCAAATATTACAGGGGTCGTCGACTTTGCAATCCAATTTCCTGCTTCATAACTTGCACCACCAGAAGCATATAATCCTGAGCTATTGTAGACCGTCAAGTAGGCTCCATCATCTTGCCCTGTTGCAGAGATATGTAATTGACTTGAGTTATTATTTGTTAGTATTTCAAATGGATAATTTGGCTTTTCTGATCTGATCCCAATATTTCCATTTGAAAGCATTGTAAGAGCATTTGAATTATCACTTAATTTATATGCAAGAATTGAATTTAGTTTGTTTAAACTTTGACCGGCCGCGATCACCTTTGATGCTCCTAGCGTTGCTGCTGTATCTGAGCCAATTGCTGTAACTTCAAAAACTGAAGTTGCAATTTGTACTAGATCGCCAACTATTAATTCTGTTGTAAAAGCTGTTCCTGTTCCTATTAAACTCGTTCCACTTACTTCAACCGTTCCAGTTAATATTGTTGAAGCATCACCCTTTAAACTCACTCCTGATCCATTTATAATTTTTTGAGTACCTAAGTCAAGGGCGCCTGTCATTGCAACTGATCCATCTTTTTTTAAGTCCCCTGTTCCAGCTCCAGCAGTTTGAGTTGTCACATAACTCTTCATCGCCGCCACCGAGGCCGCCTGATCTGTTTCACTTCCGGTTGTGTTATTTATAACGGCCGCTGTTCTTGCTCTTGCTGTCGTATGATAAAAGCTTGTTGAACCTTCTCCAATATCGTCTGTATTTAAAACAACGTTTGAAGATAACGCCTGACCATTTACTGTCGTTGTCTTATCTGCTTTTCCAGTTATTGAACTTGAAACACTTGTTGTCACATAACTTTTCATTGACGCCACTGAGGCTGCTTGATCTGTTTCACTCCCCGCCGTCGAATTTAAAATTGCATCGGCCTTCGCTCTTGCTGCCGTATAATATAGATTAGTTCCCTCTGCAATGTCTGTTGTCACAAGCGTAACATTTGAAGAGAGGGCCTTTCCGTTTACAGTTGTTGATGTGTTAACTTTTGAGGCCAGTGCAGTAGTGTTTGAGCCTACACTAGTTGCAAGTGTCGTTAGACCAGAAATTTTTGATTGAGCAATTGCTGCTAATGCACTTATGTCCGTATCGACAATTGTACCATCATTAATTTCTGTTGTAGTAACAGAACCTGCACCACCACCAGACAGATCGTCTGAAACAATCCATTTTGCCCCATCCCACTTTAAAATTTTTCCAATTGCAATACCTGTTGTATCGACATCTCCAACATCGTTTAATGCTGATCCTGAAAAAATTTCGGCTTTAGTAATAACCCCAGAAGATCCATTCACGCTAGTAACACCAACGGTATTATTTATTTGATCAAAGTCAGAATTTGTTGAATTCCAAACAAGCCAGTCTCCTACATTCCAAGTAACTGCACCACTTCCATAAGTTAGATCTCTAGTTCCACTTGCTGATACAATATAATACTCGCCACTATTAAAGCCCCCACTAGTTACATCAGGAGTATTTGTTGAAGCATCATAAGCTCCAAGATAAGTTAGACCGGAGGAAATTGTTGTAGGCACCCATGTTGTCCCATTATATTTTAAAAACTGACCAGCACTTGCTCCCATATCAGAAAGTTTACTCGCAGTGACACTGCCATCAACTAAATTAAATACTACAGGAACAGCTGTTGCCCCATTTGCTGTGGATATAACAATACTTGAAGCTGACTCAAGGATAAGACTCAAAGAAGTAGGAGCAGAGAGAGTAAGAATTGTTCCTGTGTTTGAAGTAACAACCAAAGAATTTGAATTCAACTTAACAGAAACTAAATCATTAAAATTTTTTCCAACAATTGTCAGATAGTCATTTGTTAATTTCACATCAGATACGATCGGAATATTTTTTTGTTCGACTCTCGTATTTAAATTAACATCGACCTTTCCTTTTTCAAAAGGAGATACACAAGAACTAAGTAATAAAATAATTATTGATAATTTTTTCATACGATCAGTTTATCGGAAAAGAATGATTTCCCATGAGTAATATCTAAAATCAACATCGTAACAACATTTGCTTTTTAAAAAAAATTAAATAACGCCAACATGCGTCCTCATGGGCAAGTGCGCCCACATCATTTCCCCATAAAATAATAAATAAAACTATTCATACTCCATTTTTACTTTTAATATTTAGATGGAGATAAAATGAAAAATCTATATAACTACAAAGATTACAGACTTTTTTTAAATGACTATATTGATGACCAAAAAAAACACATCCCTTCTTTCTCTATTGCACAACTTGCTAAAAAACTAAATCTATCTCATACATCTTCATTAAACAAAGTACTGAGAGGGCAAAGAAATCCTGGTGATGAGCTAACTAAAAGTTTATGTGCATATTTCAACTTCAGCCCTGAAGAGGAGGGATACTTTATAGATTTAGTCTCTCTAGAAAAAGAGTCAAACCCGATTCAAAAAGCAAAACTACTAAATAGAATAAATAAACTTGTTAATAGAAACATACCCAACATTCTTCCGGACAATCATTTCAGCCTTATATCAAACTGGTACTCATATGCACTTATTGAGATGTGCAGACTAAAAGATTTCACGTTTGACTTTAATTGGATATCGTCAAGACTTAAAAACAAAGTAAGTTCCCTGCAAATTGAAGAAACAATAAACAGACTAGTTTATATAAATTTGATAAATATCAATGATGACAAAATTGAATTAAATCAAAACAGACATCAAACGACTACTGACATACCAAATGAGTATATCAAAGAATATCATGAGGAATCTATAAAAAAAGGTATCGATGCAATTAGAGAGGAAACTATAGAAAGAAGGTATATTTCTTCATCAACTATTGCGGTCAAAAAAGATTCGATACACGAAGCTAAAAAATTGATTGATCAATTTCAAGACAATCTATCACTTCTAGTAGAGTCAAATGATTCTGCAGATGATATATATATGTTAAATATCCAATACTTCCCTGTAACAAAGGAATCAGAATAAGATGAAAACGATCATATTACTAGCATTATTCACAAACCTATTTGCATCAGAAGGAAAAGTACGAAATGGTGGAGATATCTCAACGAGAAACATTCTTTTCGCGGCCAATAACCTTTCACAGTACATAGACATATGCTTATCCTCCAACAGTTGTATTGAGGACGACAAAAAAGACAATCTAAGACAAATTAAAGAAGTTATAATACCATCTAACATTATATTTGTTGCCAAACCAACTAATCCTGATTTTTTTGTAATTGATGGACTTGAAAAAATTGCAATAACTTCAAACATCCCTGGCAGCAAAATTTATATAAATTTAAAAAAAATAAATTCCATGAGTATTGCTGATGCTACATCTTTACTCATTCATGAATTTGGTCATCATCTAGGTCTTAAGAATCATGACTCACTTGATCAACTTGGAGTCAAGGTCGCTTTGAATGCTGTAAAATCTTATACAATTTACAATCTTTTAGGAACAAAAAGATTCACCCCTCAGCTATACTATTCGAAAAACCTCAATCCAAGCTTATATATTTTGAATAACAACAATTTCATAAATATTTCTAACAAAATTTCAAAACTTAACCTCTGTCATCAAAACACAGTAATGAGCACTTATACTATTGTAAACATTTTTCAATCGACCCTTGGCTCTCACGACGGAATACACTTAACGTTGCCTCTCGGTATATGGCTTAGAATTAAATGCACAAACAGGATTGGTGAAACACTTAGATATTTTTTACAAAATAATATCGACCTAGTTTTTAATATGGATACTGAAACTCCAGTGTATATTGACTAGATCACACTTACTCAACAGCACAATTTTATGGTTATTTCTTAAGTGTCATATACTGTTTTTGAAGTCTTGCAGAAATTTCTTTATCCATCAGGTTAAAAATTTTAGAAACCTTCGCAGGTTCAAGCATCCCTAGAATTTTAACTGACAACGAAGGATCTTGTTGCGAAAGAAGATTAGCGGCTGTCTGTGGTCTCATTCCAGAAACAACATTAACCATATGATTGATACGTTTTTTTTGCTCTGTATCTTCTTTATCGATACAAGCAAGAAAGTTTTCTTGAGTACTTTTAAATTCTACAAATTTTTTCTTGAGCTCTTCTTCTCCAAGCTTTAACTGCTCCTCTCGTAGTTTTAATTTTTCTTCTCTTTCGAGAATCCCCTCTTCTTTTTGAAGAAGCTCTTTAGAGAAGTCAAGGAGTTTTGAGCGTCCTATCTTCTTCATCTTCTTATCAAGCTCGGCATAGACCGCCGTTTGAAACTCTTCTTTAGTAAACTCAAGCTTTGCAGGCTTCGACTCCACCTCGGCAAAACTTTTAAAGGTGAATACGCATAGGCATATAATCAAAAATATATTTCTCATAGTTTATTCTCACGATGCTTCTTAATAATTGTTAATTCGTCGATACCTTCTTGGAACTTCTTTTCTTTTTTCTTATTGAATTCTAATTGTTGCTTATCTTTTAGATTATCAATAACTTTCACTTCACCTTTAGCATGAGCGAGTTCTTTTATTTTTTCCTGGTATTTTCTATTTAAAGAATACAAAATATTCTCTTGAATCTTTTGTTCTTCTCTTCTTGATTGAATATACTGTGGAAAAAACTGAACCATTCGACCAGCGGCTGGCTCAGCAACAAACGCTTCCTGTGCTTCATAACAATCTTCAATATCTTGTTGAGCCTTTGCTATTGTTGCTTTTGCGTGTTCAATCTCTTTTAAGATATCTCCTAATTCAAGCTTAATTTTCTTTTCCTTAAACTCTCGAACCTTTAAAAGACCATCGAGCTTAAATTTAAACTTCTGGGCCATTTATTAATTCTCCTGTCGAGGCGGATTTATTGTGTCCTCAGCAAGCTTTGCGAGATCAACCATATTGTTATAAAGTTCATCCATCGACATCGGTGCCGACATCCCTTGAAATTGTTTGAGCATATTCATGAGTTCATCATGAATCACCATCGCCTTATCAACACGAGGGTTAGATCCTCTTGCGTAGGCTCCAACATTAATGAGGTCTTCATTGTCACGATATGCCGACATGAGATCTCTTAAGTGACCTGCAACAATACGATGCTCATGAGAGACAACTTTATTCATAACCCTCGATAGAGATTGTAAAACATCAATAGCTGGGAATTGGTTCTTTGATGCAAGATCTCGAGATAAGATAATGTGTCCATCACTAATCCCTCTAACAGCATCTGCAATTGGTTCATCCATATCTCCCCCTTCAACAAGGACAGTATAGATACCAGTAATTGTTCCCGCACCAGCTTTTGTTCCAGCTCTTTCCATCAGTTTTGGCAGCTGAGCAAATACAGTTGGAGTATACCCCTTTTGACCTGGAGGATCTCCAGCAGAAAGAGAAATCTCACGACTTGCCATTGCAAAACGTGTAATTGAGTCCATCATTAGAAGAACATCTTTATTCTCATCACGAAAATACTCTGCGAATGTTGTGGCCACAAATGCAGCCTTCATTCTAATTAGTGCTGATGTATCCGACGTCGCAACAACGACGATTGACTTCTTTATACCTTCAGGTCCAAGATCATGCTCGATAAATTCAAGAACCTCACGACCCCTTTCCCCAATAAGAGCAATAACATTGACATCAGCAGATGACTTCTGTGCAATCATTCCAAGAGTAACAGACTTACCAACCCCAGAACCGGCCATAATAGCCAGACGTTGCCCCTTACCGGCCGTCATAAATGCATTAATTGAATTAACACCCGTATCTAAAGATTCTGTAATAGGAGGTCTTTCAAGAGGATTTATCGGAGTTCCAAAAATACTACGTGTTACTTTAGATTTTTCAATTGGACCTTTTCCATCAATCGGATTCCCTTGAAAATCAATCACTCTTCCAATATATTCTGGACCAACCTTAATGGTTGTTGTTAAGTCTTTTAAATATACTTTTGTTTCTGAATTAATCCCACTTAGCTCTTGATAAGGCATAACCATACAACGGTTCCCATCAATGGCGACAACTTCGCCTAGGCACTTGTTACCAAACTCAGTAACAAATTCGACATTGCTGCCAATGACCGCACGGGATAGATTGACCTCAAAGAGCATTCCTTTTGAAGCTCTTACTTTTCCAATCTTTTGATAAGGAGAGGAAAATTCATAGGCCTTATGAATTGATTCAATATCTAATGACTTGCTACTCGTTGTCATTGAAGTCAACCTTATCGTCTTCTGTTGTTTCAACTCCAACAGAATCAAAAAGTTTGTCGATACTATTAAACTGCTCTTTTAAAGTTGCGTTGATAATACCATTTTCAGATTGCAAAATAATTCCTGTATCTTCAATATCATAGTCAGACTCGACTCTAACATTTGTTAGAGTTCCTACTCTAGCTTGAACGGCTTCAAGAACCTCAGGCATTGATTCAAAACTCTTTTGATTTACTTGAATTAAGAGATTCGCTTTTGTCTGTGTTTCAACAATAAGCTTCTCAAGAAGTCTCTCGATATATTTGCCATCATCTTTAAGCTCTCTCAACACAACCCACTTAGTTACATTTTTGATGAGCTTATAAAGTTCCATCTTTTGATCTTTTAAGATCTCAGATTGAGTCGACAATGTATGGCTAATCATTTCAGAAAGACTAACTAGCTTCTCATCTGTAATTTGTCTTGTCTGCTCATAGATATCATGGCGACCTTGCTCTACGCCTTCCTCATGACCTTGTTTAAATGCGTCTTCTTGAATTTTCGCAACACGCTTTTTCACTTCTTCTTCAATACGTCTTTCAACTTCTTCTTCTTCTTGAAGTTGAATTCCTCGAT
>Ga0100385_1001994_pt1 | contig 19776 bp, 21 predicted proteins | sample CryGeymeta201509_FD_81543 | JGI IMG/M metagenome (GOLD analysis project Ga0100385, IMG submission 81543) | Groundwater microbial communities from Crystal Geyser aquifers in Utah, USA - Crystal Geyser metaG 2015-09 | ecosystem: Environmental > Aquatic > Deep subsurface > Groundwater | place: USA... | reverse complement strand
ATGCTGTCTTTCGTCAGTTAATCTCAGGCACTTTGACGATTGGAAGGACACTGATTTAGTCGAAGTAATGGTCGGACTACTCGATGCGGTGATGTCAGAGTTCTGTCAAAAGCTTGAAGCACTTCGTGATTCAGAGCGAGAAGATCATCAGCTCGCCTTTGAATTCATGAAGCGGGCGTATAACTTTGCGAATGAAAACCGAGCGCTCGGTCTCGGCGTCCTCGGTTGGCACTCGCTCTTGCAGTCAAAGCAGCTACCGTTTGAAAGCGAGGAAGCGAGTGCGATCAATATTGAGTTATTTAAACATATCCGTGCGCAAGCCGATGAAGCGACGAAGCAGCTGGGAGAAGAGCTTGGTGAACCAAAGATCCTGGAAGGGTATGGTCGTCGTAACACGACAGTGATGGCCATCGCACCGACGACCTCTTCTGCCTTTATCCTCGGACAGGTGTCACAAGGGATCGAACCAATCTGGAGTAACTGCTACATCAAAGACGTAGCGAAGCTGAAGGTAACGATTAAAAACCAGAGCCTCCAAAAGCTTCTCGCGGAAAAAGGCAAAGACACCAAAGAAGTATGGGATAGTATCCGTGATGCGGATGGCTCGGTGCAGCACCTGGATTGTCTTTCAGACAATGAAAAAGCGGTCTATCGTACCTTTGCTGAGATTGATCAACTCGCAGTGGTGGCGCAAGCCGGGGATCGACAAAAATTCATTGACCAAGGTCAGTCACTCAATGTGATGGTCCTCCCCGATACACCGATCAAGGACATCAATAATCTTTACATCGAAGCGTGGAAGCAAGGGGTGAAGGCCCTCTACTACCAGCACAGTGCCAATGCCGCACAGGCGATGGTCCGCAAGAAGCTGGCTGAGAAGAGTGCACAAGGAAAATAACCCCATTTACAATAGTCGTATTTATTGTGCGGGTGATTAAAAATCACTGATTATCAAACGTTTGTTGCAAAATAAAACCGGCGGGACCGATAGGTCCCGCCGGGAGATGGGGGTGCTCTGTAGTACGCCGAGTTGCTGTTTTGTTCTGTCCTGCTTGCTTGTTCGCGAATCAGTTTCCCTGGTCGCGGTTGATGGTCTGTGCGAGCGGCCGGAGGGGGTGTCGATCTCGATCGATAGCCCGCCTGACCTCCTGCGTCAACCCGTCTGGGGTGATGTACAGTCGGAGCATTGCGAAGTGCACGTAGCTGTGCTTACGACGTTCATCAAGAAACGTAACGAATCGGTGCGGCGGGGCAATTACCTGGGTGTCAAACATGCTACCCGTTGGCGTCATTGCGAATTGGTTTTGATTAAAGGCAAACCAGGCAGGCACATCAGCTGACGACAGGACACACATGCACTTATATTCTTCTTGCTCGTCGCCGAAGTAGCGCACACCGCGCCCAAACAAGGTGAGCGTGCGGGTTTCGATCAGTGCCCGCACCGTTGCTGCGTAGTCGGTGCGCAGTACCGGGTGGAAGTGGTCTATGTGCTCATAGAGTTTGCGGAGTGGTAGACCTTGGGGTGCCGTCTGGCGCAATTTCGCAATTTTTTTACGACGGAGATTCTTAATGATTTCAATCAGGACAGCAGCGGGCTGAAGGGTCATCGCATTACTCCTTCTCGGGTGAGAGGTTCAAGATTCTTTCATAAACCTACGGTTTTTTTATGCGTTGTCAAATTTTACGTGATTTTTGTATGATGCGCTAGCTCGATTGCGGGCCTACATTAGAGAGTGATCAAGCGCATGTTTTATCACTGTTGACAGATGGCCTCCGTGAGACTTTGGAGTAGGGTATACTCTTAGTATCAACATACGTTACAAAACGTAACGATGTTGGTGTTGCAATAACGCATCATGGCGTCAGGCAGGGGCTACGTGTCGCGACCACGCAGCCCCCGCTTAGCGCCATTTTGTGTTTCTGTTAAGATACACCGTATGCGCTGGTCATTTTTCTTATCCCTCGTACTGACGCTGTCTCTGGCGGGTGTGTACTGGTATGAAGCGGGTGCGCATCGATGCCCAGTTCCACTCACGTACCGGATTGGAACGCTTGACCCGTCATTTAACTTACTACCAGAGGACGCTCGTCGACATATCATAAAAGCAGAAGAGACTTGGGAAGGTCCGACCGGACGAGAATTGTTTGTGTATGATCCAGCTGCCAGCTTCACGATCAATTTTCAATTTGACGAACGGCAGGCTGAAAATAATGCAGAACAATCTGAGCGCGATCGACTTGATCGGGAACAAGCAGCCAACGATCAACTGATTAAGGACATTGAATCCCTTGAGTACTCGTATGAAGCTTTGGTACGTCAGTATGAGGCTAAGACTGCCGTGTATGAACAAGACCTCCAGTCATACAATGAGACAGTACAGCGGTATAACGACCAAGGAGGTGCTCCTCCGGAGACATTTACCGCACTTGAGGCGGAGCGAGCCTCGTTGGCACAAGCACGTGATCTTCTCTCAAAAGAAGCGCAGAACATTAATCAAATGGCGGGGGAATTAGCGGCAACCAGTGACGCTGCCAATCAGCAGATTGATGCATACAATGAGCGAGTGGGTGCCTATAACACAAAATTTGGCGAAGCGAGGGAGTTTACGCAAGGTGACTACCAAGGTGATCGGATAAATATCTATACGTTTAGAGATACAGTGGAACTCGAGCGTGTGCTCGCTCATGAGTTTGGGCACGCTCTCGGTATTGGCCATGTTGAAGGCACTTCATCTATCATGTACTATTTAATGACAGAGATGGCCGATGTGCCAGATTTGTCACCAAATGACAGCGCGGCGTTTCTGGCAGTCTGTGGTACGCAGGTGACTTGGGAACAAAAGCTAAGAGCTCAGATCAGAAGTATTATTGGATCGTAGTTGTAATGACAAATTATGCAAAATTTTTTTGAAACCAAACCAAACCAATTGCTCATTAGCTTGGTGCTTCTGATGGCGGTAGTCGCACTTGGGGCCTATGCGTACCTAGCATTCAAACAAGCCGAGAATCTATGGGGCGGACCCACCACCATTACAGTTAGTGGCGAAGGAGAGATGGTGGCTGTTCCGGACGTAGGCCAATTTAGCTTCGCGGTTGAGGCAAAAGGGGATGATGCTGTCACTGCACAAAGTGTATCTGCCGAGCAAATAAATGAGATACTCACGTACCTCATAGGTGAAGGTGTCGAAGAAAAAGACATTAAAACGGAAAGCTACAATTTGTTTCCTCGATATCGCTACGAAGAACGGATTTGTCCTGTGGGATCATTTTGTCCAAGTGGTGATCCAATCATGGATGGTTTTACGGTGTCCCAATCAATTCAGGTAAAGGTACGTGATCTCACGGAAGCGGGCGCCCTCATTGCTGGAGTTGGTGAGCGCGGCGCAACTAACTTGAGCGGACTCAATTTCGCAGTCGATGACACCTCCAAGATGGAGGCAGACGCACAAGCACTTGCGATTGCTGATGCACAAGCGAAAGCGGTGGTGTTGGCGCAGGCCCTTGGCGTGAGAATTGAGCGAATGACTGGTTTTTATGCTGAAGAAAATGGACCTATGCCATATGGTGGTGTACGAGATGAGATGATGTTGGAAGCCAAGAGCGTTATGGTAGCCCCAGAAGTCCCAGCTGGCGAACAAAAAATGATTAAGCGGGTGAATGTGACATTTGCGGTCAAGTAGGGGAGTGGGAAATGTCAAAGGGCGACACCTGTGGTGTCGCCCTTTGACATTTTATGTATGTGCAGTATACTGTGTACATTATCGCCTGAGGGCGTTTTTTAATTGCAAACTTGTATGGAACAACTCATGAAGTATTTTTCAGACACTGCGGCAGAATTGAAGCAAGTCTCTTGGCCGACGCAGACGCAAGCCGCACTCTATACTGCATTAGTGATTGGTATCTCGGTATTGGTTGCGTTGTATGTCGGGGCATTTGACTACCTTTTTTCACAGGGAATTAATCTCATTATTAACGCTTCAAATTAAGTCGCTATGGCAAAACAACATTCATCTGGCGAACGACACTGGTACGCCATTCATACCTACTCAGGGTATGAAAACGCAGTGACACGTAACCTCAAACAGCGTATCGATTCACTCAATATGAACGATAAAATTTTCAGTGTGGTTGTCCCGACTGAGAAAAAAATTCGCGTCAAAGGCGGCAAGCGCGTAACTGAAGAGGAGCGAATTTACCCGGGGTACGTGCTCGTTGAAATGATTGTAGATGATGAATCTTGGTTTGTGGTGCGTAATACACCGCGCGTGACTGGTTTTGTTGGCAGTGGTACGCAGCCAGTACCACTCACCGAAGCGGAGTATAATGAACTCGTCAAGCGCATGAGTACAGATACGGTCAAACATAAGGTTGATCTGACTCCTGGGGATCTTGTCACCATTGTCGATGGTCCATTTAAAGATCTCGAAGGGAAGGTGGGTGCGGTGGATGAAGAGAGTGGTAAGGTGAAGGTGTTGGTCTCCATGTTTGGCCGGGAGACACCGGTAGAGCTTGATTTCTTGCAAATCAAACGTTCCTAGGGGAAATATAGGTTGCACACAAGATGCTTGTCAGCCGAGCTGCCGAGCATCTTGTGTTTTAGGAAACTCTCTTGTATGCTACGCAAGCTTCAGAGTAGGGTGGCTATGGAACGCACTGCTCATCAAATAACCAGTAATGTAAATCTATGGCAAAAAAATTAGTTAAGAAAATCAAAGTTCAGGCAGTCGGAGGGAAAGCAACACCAGCGCCACCACTTGGACCAGTCCTTGGTCAAGCTGGTATTAATATCGGCGAGTTCGTCAATCAATTCAATGAGCAAACTCGTGACAAGATGGGCGATATCGTTCCGGTTGAGATTTCTGTCTATGATGATCGAACTTTTACGTTCATTACCAAAGTCTCTCCAATGTCTCGCCTCATTCTGAAGGCGCTTGGGAAACCAAAGGGCTCAGGAAAAAACACTGTCTCTAGGATTGGAACCCTAACCAAGGCGCAAGTAAAAGAAATTGCTGAAACCAAAATGGCTGACCTCAATGCAGCTTCACTTGAAGCTGCCATGAAGACGGTTGCCGGCACTGCTCGCTCAATGGGAGTGGAAGTAAGTGACTAAGATCACACACGTACAACCCCTTCGGTATTAGTACCGAAGGGGTTGTACTGTGGGCTATTCGTGTGCTATAAGTTCTAGTAGATGTTCATCTGGAGGTGAAAAACTACTATGGACGAAACCGTTCACTTTAGTGAGGGCAGTACCTGGATAGGCAAGCCGCTGAGTTGTTTGTCTGACGAGATCGCGTTGCATGCTCACCGCATCAGATCCCGACCAACCATTAAGGCATTTCCCTATGCCCGTGGACACAGGGGTCATCAACGAGTGGTTTCTTTTCAGATTGCTCGTCTTCGAAATCCGTCCCACCAAGTTTTCACTACGGTGGGGGGTGAAGTAGAGGCTGGTGAAGGTTGGGTAACTGCGCTTGGCCGTGAGTTTCGTGAAGAACTCACTGTGGCAGCTGTTCATCCACGAGATATCAAAGGGGCCTCTATCCTGGCAATGCAGACCGTGTCAACAAATCGTCCAGGATGGCGAAGTAAACTTGTCGTTGTGGTCGGGGTTCCCGTTGCTAATCTCCATTCTGGTAGTTTTGAACCCAAAAAAACTGAAATAAAAAATCGATTCATCGGTACGATTTGTAAAACTGCCGATCGATTGCGGGGATGTGTGGATACGCCAGAAGCGATGATTATACTATACCACTCAGCCTTGAGTGAGCTTCGGAAACAGCTGGAAAGAAGGAGTTCGGATTAGATTGCGATAATAGGCGCCGATCCCCCCGGATCGGTGCCTATTTGTAAGATTTGCAATGTAGTTACGTCTCTATGAACAGAAACAATCAAACGAGGGAATCCCATGGCTATTGAGAAGCGTATTATCTTCCTGGGCAAAGAAGATGGGCGCGCCTTCTTGTTGTTGCCACAGTTCTTTCGCCCCACGTGGCAACCCAAGTGGATCAAAAAAAATCCACTCCGCTGTGATGTCTGCATCATGGCTGATCCGGTCCATCAGGCGGCCCGTGCGGTGCAAAAAAAAGTTCAATGTACTATCAGTGAACGGCATGTCCATCTGCTTGGAAAGAGCATGTCACGAGGGTGTTCTGCACCGCTCATGCAGTGGTGCTTTTGTCTCATTGATTGGTCGCCTGAGGCGTTACTTCGGCTACCGGCTGAGATGAAAGTGTGGCTCGTTGCTGAAAGCGGAGAGTTGCGACATTTTCACGAAAAGCTCTTTCGCGATGCGCAGCGCTTCTTGCGGCTTGATGACACGCCGGCGCGGTCAGCGGCCGCGTAATTTCAATCATGCCTGACCTGATTTGGGCCCGCCCGAGAAATTCTCGGACGGGCCCCGTTTTTGTGCTCATCGTCTATCACAGACGGTTCGCTGCACGCCAAGCAGACGGTGTACCGCAGTCCAGATAGCTTCTTTTGGCTATCCTGGTGTGCGTCATACGGCCCTCCAGAACGTAGTGTTTCGTGATATCACCCACCTGCACCTCGCCATCGGTCTCAGCGCAAATTCGTTCAGCAATCCGAAACACATCGGGTGGCAACTTCCACATGGCCGCTTGGATGATGTCGCTCTGCTGTTCAGCTGGCTTTTCCCAGATGTGGGTCACTCGATCACCCTGACAGACGACCTGCCCGTACTTGGATGGGTCGTCTCCCGCCTCGATTGGCATAGTCCAAATATGCGGCGCGTGGACTCCACGCAGATCAAGCGCGGCAGTGAAATAAGCATCTGCAAGAGTCAGGACAAAGGGCTCATCCTTTTGCACCCAGGCTTGCAAAAGTAGTAGGTCACGACCAGGACCACCGCTCACCGTGGTGGAACTGTAGTTGTATTGAATAGGTACGTCCAAGTCGAATTTTGTGATTGTTTCCATCGTGAGTTCTGGATGCGGCCCATTTAAGGAAACAATAATCCGGTCCGCCCCGCCCTTGATGACTGTCTGTAGGATGTGTCATATCATCGGCCTATCCCCAATCGGCATCAGATGCTTTTGGATGGGCGCGGCGACGAGTGGTCGCATGCGTGAGCCGAATCCACCGGCCATCAAGATTACATCCATGTGATCTACTCCTTGTGTTATGTGGTGGCGTGCTGCACTTTCTCAATGAGCACTTCTCGCGCTATTGTAATCTGTATTGGAGTAATAACCACTTTCTCTTCCGCCGGTTCTGTGGTTGAAAAATAACCAATTTTTTCAAATCCTGTAAGGCTATGCTGTGGGAGGGTCGGAATGACATGCCAATGGAGGTGGGCTAGCGTACCATGCGAACCCTTGCCAGATTGGAGAAAATATTCGATTCCAGATTCGGGAAAGATTTTTTTTAAGATATCATAGACCCTTATAAATAAGGCTTGGCGAGCAAGTATTTCAGCCTCGGTTTCTTCTTGAAAATCAATGATGTGCCGGCGAGGCACAATCATCGTGTGAGCCTCGGCTCGGGGATACCAATTCGCCACCCAGTAGTAGTAATCGTTTGCAATCGGCACCCCGTGATAGTCACGGAGCAGTTGGTTTTCAATCCCTTTGCCGCATAGCGGGCACGGCTTCGGCGTATCAGTTTGCTGTGGTGGCTGGTAGTCCTTCCGGAATGGCGAGTAGTAATAGGGCATGGTATGAATGGCGATTGAGATTGCTTGTACAGATCTGTTGCTGATAACAATGCCATAGATTTTTTTATTGTACAATCTCTTATCGGTAACTGCTCGTACTTGTGTGTAATGTATTCCTATCACAACACCCGTCTTTACTCCGCCACAGACTAATGTTTTGCCCGTACAGCAATCAGTGCTTGCTGGATTAAAAAAATAATGACGTAGTACTCATGAGCGCGAAGGTGGTGGCTATCCATGATGGGGTGTTGTGCGCCCATACAGGAGGCCGATAAGATGGAGGTTTACTGCGTCTGGTATCGTTACTCCACGACCGTATTAGTCTTCACCACTCACGATCAAGCGTCATACATTCCTCGAGGCCGCAGGTATTGATGCACGAAATGGTGATGATCACTATGTGTTGCTACCGGTATGATGTTCTATCGTGGTGATCAGATTTCAAACCAGTGGTTTTAAAACACTATTCACAAAATATCTTGAGCGACGTATGATACTCAGCTGATCCCTACGGTCTTTGGAGTGTCGACATGAAACACGTGCACAAAACAGCGGCGCGTAGCTACGAGCTAGCGCTTGCTCTTATCGTGGAGGGGAAATCAGAGTTCTATATGATTCGCCGTGAAAAATGGCCTATGCTTGGTGGTCGGGTACTGATGTCTGGTGACCTCGCGCGGGCACAGTCTGAGGTACCAGACAAGGTCAAATACCTCCTTGGTCACTGTGGTATCCTGCAAAAGACCACCCCTTTTTTCATTCGTCAGTTTCATTTCGATCAGTGCATTCGACTGCTCTATATCGTCGAGGTGGGCAGACTAAGTGTGGCGGCACATACGTTTGTGGTGCATACGACGGTTCCGATTCGCTGCTCTGGAGCACAAGAGGATCTCATCAAGAAAGTGGAAGAGATATCGCTCGGAGATATAGAAGAGAGCAAGCTGTATTATCGTACACCTTAAACGGGGCGCCAAGGCGCCCCGTTTGCTATAACTCTTTAGGATGACAAAAACGTATGTCGGTATGGCGCTGTCAGGTGCTCCTGTGAGCTTCAGTGAGATATTTCAAAGTGAGCTTAAAGCCGGGTTGCGTTTGATCCCTGATGTCGAGGTACTCGATTTTTCCTGGACAACGCACGGACCTGAGGCAAATAGTGATGAATCAGTGTATCAGCTTGATAAGTCACATGCCGAGTCAGCAGACGTATGTATATTTATTCTTGATCATCCATCACTTGGACTGGGGATGGAGATCATGCTCCGCTATACGACTGGTAAGCCGAGTCTTTCTTTGTCCACCAAGAGCCTCCAGCCAGAGTGTCACGGATGGTGCGTGGCTACCTCGTAGCCACTGACCAGACACTTCACGTGTATACTACCTCGTCTGATATTGTCACCGTTGTGACACGGTGGATACAGAAAAATACCTAGTGTGGATCTGATGATAACTTGCTATACTACGCACAATGGAATCACGTAAGCAGGGAGCGTTGCCAGCTCAAACGCTCCTGACCCTTATTTCCGAAGGTTACATACTGGGTGCCGATACTGCCCGGGTATCCCCGGCGTCGCTCGATCTTACGCTGGCTGACGAATTATATGAGATTCGGGGCCTTATATTGCCTCGTACGGGGGAGACCATCCGTTCGCTGTTGCCACTTATGGAAGCGAAGACCGTAGATCTCGACCAGTCGCTCAAGTGCGGTGCACTGTATTTAGCTAAGCTACGAGAGTCATTGGCGCTCCCGCAGCAGGTGTATGGGTACTGTAATCCAAAATCTTCGACGGGTCGGCTTGATGTGCATGTGCGGGTACTTGCTGATGGGGTACCACGCTTTGACTCAGTGACACCAAAGGGGTACCAAGGGGATCTGTGGGTCGCGATTGCACCCCGCTCGTTTGCGGTACGGGTACACGAGGGGACGCCACTCACGCAGTTACGTCTCTTTACCGCCGACACTCGTTTTTCTGAGCTTGATCTAGAGCTTGCACTTCGAGCCGGTTTACTTTGGCATGCCACTGAAGATAAAAAACTTGGCTACGAGGATTTGGTCACGAATGACCAAGATGGAGCAGTGGTGCTAACTGCCCTCGTCACAGAGGGAGTGTGTGGGTACGTTTGTATTGCGGAGCGAGAACAGGTGGTCAATGTGGAAGCGGTTGATTCGTACCTGGGGACTGACTTCTTTGCTCCGGTGTACTTAGAGGCTGGGGTGCTCCGTCTGGCCCGGGATAAGTTTTATATTTTATCTGGTGCTGAGCGGGTACGGATTCCACCAAACCTCGCGTCAGAAATGATACCAGTAGATGAACGGAGTGGTGATTTTCGGTCGCACTACGCTGGCTTCTTAGACCCCGGGTGGGGTTGGGGTGCTCACGGTGAAGGAAAGGGCAGACCATTTACGCTTGAGGTACGGCCATTTGAAGATCTCGTTGTCCGGAGTGGGCAGCCGATTGCCAAGATACGGTTTGAGCGAATGGCCGAAGAGCCATCGTTTCACTATGACACCAAGGCGTCCAATTATTTGACGCAGTTTGGACCAAAGCTCGGTAAACAATTCACGACTTAGGGGCGTTGTGTGAGAGTGCTCGTCGAGCGAGCGGTTTTTTCCGATCGCTCATGGTCGGTATGCCAAGATTGCTAATTCTTTTTTATGATATCAGCTTCACCGCGTTTGATGTTGAAGCGGCCGGGGTCTGGGTCGAGATGGAGTGTGAGGCCAAGGGAGCTATAGTGTTCAGTAAGAAGGGCAGCCATTTCAGCAGCGCGATTAGTGAGAGTAGGGTGAACCAGGCTCGTGGCACGTAGTTCTACGAGGTAGACAAGTGCCGGAAGGTCACCACTGAGGTAGTTACTGATGTTGTAGCCCATCGGGTAGTAGTACTGGCGAAGAGTTACGTCGTCGGTGAGGGAAGTGATTGCGACTTGTTGGGTCTTGATGAGTGCCTCAGCTTCAGTGCGGAGGCTCGGGGATAGCTCTGTGAGATACCATTCATGAAAGCCAAGCTCAGCCGTTAAGAGGGGCATGCGTTGGGTGACTGCTCGGTGGCGTTGGATATCACGGAAGGAGCCAAAGTCGAGGGTGAAAGCAAACGCCGCTTCGCCGTAACAGCCGAGCCACTTCGGGAGTTCAGTTTTGGGTGGGCGACTCGCAAACACTGAATGATAGGGTGCAAGGGCGACGGTATCCACGCCGTTGCGTACGAGGGCGAGTGCGGGGGAAGTCGCGTCATGATAGTAGTAGTGTGTTGCGGCGTCAGCGACATACGCTTCGGTTGCATCGTAGCGTTTTTTCTCAACGCTAAAAGAATTGGGGTAGCTCGCGATGAGGGCGTCTTCAAGCGTGTCGGCGATGGTGCGAACTTCGGCGAGCGGATGATGACGGAGCTGGATGATACGGTCGGCAAATTGTCTGAGGGTACCACTCCAGGCGAGATTGGTTGTTGCTCCAGCGGGTAAGAAACCACGACAGATATCAAATGCCCGAGCTGCGATAGCTTTCTCATAGGTTGTCTCCTTTTCATCGGCTCCTCGGGGGTACCGTGTCGGTAAGACTTCTTTCATTTCAGCTACTGCCTTGAGATAAAATGCGCGCCACGCTTCGAGGACAGTGGCGCCCGCCGTGATTCCCAGTGGATTGAGGAATGGTTGTGCCGCGAAGTCGATGTATCTCGTCGAGGCTTCTTGGCCATTATAGAGTTTTGAGTCCTGAATGGCTTTGGCTGCGAGCATGGAGACGCCTTCGATGAAAACGACGCCAAAGCCACAGTCTCCAATCGATTTATGACCGTACCCCACATAGTACGTAGACATAAATTTATCTGCTCCGCGTTCAGCCAGCACCTTAAGGTGCTCATTGATCCCACCAGTAGAGCGGGAGTGGAGTGCCTGAAGCATTGCCATGGCTTCGGCTGAGAGGACTGCGCCAGGATCGATGACGACGATTTGACCTCCATTTGGTAATGGGCTGACGTGGTGCTTAAGGGTTTCAATAGTTTTCATATGACGATATTGTATCGTCCTTTCAGGAAACCACAGGGTTGACGAGAGAATGAGGCCGTTTCGTATTGGCTACCCACAGGCCAAAAGCTCGTCGAACCTCGTACAATAGATGATATGGACACAGGATCACTGATTGTTATTGAGGGTGCGGATGGGGCCGGTAAGGCCACACAAACGAAGCTTCTCGTAGAGCGCCTTCGGGCGGAAGGGAAACGAGTAGAAACATTAGACTTTCCTCGTTACGTCGATAACCATTTTGGCCGTCTCATCCGAGAGGTGCTTGATGAACATGATACGTTATTTGTAGATTTACCACCGAAGGTGGCGTCTGTACTCACTGCTGCTGATCGCTTTGAAAGCAAAGCACAGTTAACCGCCTGGCTGAGTGAAGGAGCTGTCGTGATTCTTGATCGATACGCGAGCTCAAACATGCTGCATCAGGGTGCGAAAGTGATTGATCCAACCGCTCGCCAGTCTTTTTTAGACTGGCTTAATCATATGGAGCATGAAATTTTCGGTATTCCAAAACCTGATCTGGTGATCTATCTTAATGTGCCGACCACCGAGAGACAGCGATTATTATTTGCTGATTTGTCCAGACAGACAGTCGATGCGGCTGAACGTTCCCACGATCATCAGTTCGCTGCAGATGCGTGCGCAACGGAACTTATTGAGCGCTTTCAATGGTACGAGATTATCTGCGTCGCAGGGGGAGCGCTCCGGCCCATTGAATCGATACACGAGGATGTGTACCGCGAGGTGCGGGCGATACTGTGATACTAGGATTATTATAGAGTTGAGATCACTACGTACTATATGAACTTCAATGATTACCAACGTCAAGCTCGTGAAAATGTGTTTTATCCCGATGTGGGAGATAATTTCCTCTATCCGACACTCGCTCAGCCGAGCGGCGCGTGGGATGCTCGGAGGTAGTGGGGATAATCGCTAGGGCGTACCGATTGTTTCTCGTGTATTGAGTCGTAAGCTTCGATGGTCGATTTGGCGTCGACTACTTACTGGTGATATAGTACACAGTACTATGCAACTTCGGATTAAAAAGCTACATCCTGACGCGACCCTGCCCACATTCGCTCATGTCACAGATGCGGGGATGGATCTATGTACGACTGAACCAGTTACCATCATGCCTGGTGAGTCAGCCGCCGTGCCAACGGGGATCGCGATGGCAATTCCTGAGGGGTACGTTGGTCTCATTTGGGACAAAAGCGGGGTCGCGATTAAGCGTCACATTAAAACGAAGGCAGGGGTGATCGATGCAGGCTATCGAGGAGAAATTTTTATCGGAGTGTTTAATATCGGAGCGGAGCCCCAGGTATTTAATGTCGGTGACAAGGTGGCGCAAATACTCATTCAAAAAATCGAGCAACCGACACTTGTTGAGGTGGATGAGCTTGATGATACACCTCGTGGCACAGGCGCGTTTGGGAGTACGGGGACGTAAGTAGTTTGTATGATCTGAACTATACGCTCCACTCTTTTTCAATTATCAGAAAGTTAGCTCATTTCTATGTCAGCGTACGAATTCATTAAGATGCAAGATGATGCGGTCTACCAAACATTGATCGGCGAAGAGGAACGTGAACGAGTCGGTATAGAACTCATCCCGAGTGAAAATTATGTCAGTCGAGCGGTGCGTGAGGCGATGGGTTCAGTGTTTACAAATAAGTATTCGGAAGGGTACCCCGGCAAGCGCTACTACGGTGGGCAAGCATTTACCGACGCAGTCGAGCGTATCGCCATTGAGCGAGCCTGTCAGCTTTTTAAGGCGAAGTATGCAAATGTCCAACCACTTGGCGGCGCGGCGGCTAACGTCGCGATGTATTTTGCACTCATGGAGCCTGGGGATACCGTGCTGGGAATGGACTTGAGCCATGGTGGACACTTAACGCATGGCCATCCAACGACGAGTATCAATAAAGTGTTCAACTTCGTACGCTATAAAATGAAGGACGTCGATACGGGCGAGATTGACTATGAGCAGCTACGCACCGTCGCTCTCGAACACAAACCAAAAATTATTCTCGCGGGCTTCTCGGCGTATACGCGCGAGCTTGACTATGAAAAGTTTAAAGCCATTGCGGATGAGGTGGGTGCGTATACGGTGGCGGACATTGCCCACATCACCGGCCTCATTGCTGCTGGGGTGCTGAAGAATCCGTTTGATTATGGATTTGATGTCATGACGATGACGACCCATAAGTCACTGCGTGGTCCGCGTGGTGGTATGATCGTCGTGCGCGACAGTGAAGTGATCGCAAAGCAGATCAATAAGGCAGTATTTCCTGGTATGCAAGGTGGTCCGCATATGCATCAGGTGGCAGCGAAGGCGGTGGCCTTCGGTGAGGCGCTTCAGCCAAATTTCAAACAGTATGCGATGCAAGTATTGAAAAATGCCAAAGCGATGGAGCAGGTTTTTAAGGACGCACATATTCGACTCCTTTGTGGCGGGACCGACAACCATCTCTTGCTCGCCGATGTGTATGGTTCTCTCGGGGTTACCGGTCAAGAGGCTGAAACGGTGCTTGATCAGATCGGTATCACACTCAATAAAAACATGATTGCCGACGAAACCCGCACTGCCATGGATCCTTCAGGTATTCGCTTTGGTACACCAGCGATGACATCCCGTGGGATGGGGGAGGCCGAAGCGACGAAGCTCGCTCTTATGATGATAGCGGCGTTACATTCGAAGCAAGATGAAGCGAAGCTTCGAGAATTAAAAGGTCAAGTGCAAGCGCTCTGTGTAGCCTTTCCGGTTCCAGAACGTTTTGTATAAGAAGTCTCTTTATCATCTGTCGAAGCTGTTTTGATCTGGAAGAGGTTGAGGTGCTACATGTTGGCTTTGAACATCACTTTGATCAAATGTAGCTCCATAGCATAGAAAAAATGAGGAATATCTGCTATTATTCAGCATTGGGGATTTCCCCACGAGTTTCGTTGTTGCGCGCGCGACAACGTCACTTGTCCTCGTTCCAGACTTGCGCCCCCTCATCCCCGTGATGAGTGTGGGCGCCTTTTTTTATCTCACCGTGGCACGGTACAATGTGAGTATGCTTACTCGACGCTCTGTTGTATCTACCGTCTACCGTCACTGGCTTACCGTGGCGTTTCTTGGTGGGTTTGTGACTGACCTTATTCTCCTCAATCAAATTGACTCACTCGTTGATAATTTGATTCTGCTTTTTCATGCAACGACAGCGACATTGTCCCTCCTCCTCTTTTACGCTGCCATTACTGAGCGATTGCCAGGCGTCTTCAATCGCATATTACGTTGGCTCTCGCCCGCCCTCATGCAGTACTCGTTTGGTGGGCTACTCTCAGGGATGTTGATTTTTTATGGACGCAGTGGGGATTGGATCACGAGTGCACCGTTTTTATTACTGATTCTGGCAGTCATGTTTGGTAATGAGTTGATTAAAAAGCGATCAGAGCGACTGCTCTATCATATTGCACTTTATAGCATTGGAATGATGTCGTACATCGTACTCGTCGTCCCCGTCGTCACTGGGGTAATGGGTGATTGGGTGTTTGCGGGGAGTGTGATACTTGCCGTACTACTCATTGCAAGTGTGGTGCAAGTATTGCTACGAATCGCACCGCATTTCATTATGTTATCGATGCGCCGGATTGTGTTCACGATTGGACTTGTGTATGTTGGTTTCAATGCATTCTACTATTTTAATATTATTCCACCCATTCCACTTTCACTCACGGCCCTGGAAATCGCTCATAACGCAGCACGAGTAGAAGGTGGCTATCGACTCCAGATCGAAGAGCCGACGTGGCTCGACTATGTACCGTTTGTGTCTCGTACGATTACTCCAACTCAGGGATCCATTGCCTGTTTTGCTCGAGTGTACGCGCCCACGCGACTGTCTACCATTATTTATCACCGCTGGGAATATAAAGACGCCGACGGAAAGTGGCAGACACACCCGCCACGAATTTCGTACGCGATCACTGGTGAAAATCGTGGCGGGTATGGTGGCTTCACCATGATTCAAAACTTTTTCGATGGTACTTGGCGCTGTAGTGTCGAGACTGCCAGGGGGCAGGTGCTTGGCCGGCGCACGTTTGTAGTCGATAGTACGATCCAAGCACCCCGCGTTCTAACGGTGGAACGGTGACGCAATCAGAATATGGGTACCACTACGTTTCTTGGTATGCTATCGCCAGTCGGCAGATGAGAGAGAGGGGGCGACAATGGAAAGTGTGGTTGCTGCGGGGCATCCAATTGAGTTGGTCAGGAACGGTGCAGGGCACCGTTCCTGACCGTTCGACGCGAAAGACGAAATTATGCTAGGATGCGTACGTAGTCTGATACACTGCGTTTATTATGTCTGATATACATAACACTATTTATCTATGAGTACCACTAAAAAAGTACACGGTCGCGAAAATGATACGGTTGAGGTCGTAGATACGGCGCCAGTATCTGAGGTCGCCGCACGGGAAGAAGCTATTCAGCGCTTTTGGGAAGCCCATGATATTTTTAATAAAAGTTTAACGACGCCAGGTGGAGGAGTTCCGAAAGGGGATTTTGTATTTTACGATGGCCCCCCCTTTGCAACTGGCTTGCCACACTATGGGCATATTCTCGCTAGCGCGATTAAGGACGCGATTCCGCGCTACCGTACCATGCAGGGGTATCATGTGCGACGCCAGTGGGGGTGGGATTGTCACGGTTTACCACTCGAGAACCTTATTGAGAAACAGCTCGGGCTCGCCACGAAGCGTGACATCGAAGCGTATGGGGTAAAGAATTTTAATGAAGCTGCTCGAGGCGCAGTCTTAGAGTACCGAGATGATTGGAAGCGCATTATTCCGCGTATGGGTCGCTGGGCAGACATGGAGCAAGACTACAAGACCATGGATAGCTCATATACAGAAAGTGTGTGGTGGGTCTTTAAGCAGTTGCATGAGAAAGGACTTGTCTTTGAGGGCTTCAAGAGTATGCATCTCTGTCCACGCTGTGGGACAACGCTCTCGAACTTCGAGGTTAATCTTGGGTATAAAGATATCAAAGATATTGCTGTGACGGTGAAGCTGCCGCTACTAGACGCAACGGGCATTCCATCGGGTGCAAGTTTGCTCGTGTGGACGACCACACCATGGACACTACCTGGTAATTTAGCAGCGGCAGTGAATCGTGCGTTTTTGTATGTTGAGGTGAAGCTCGAGACTGAGGCGGGTGAGGAGCGAGTGATTTTGGCAAAGGAGCGACTGTCGCAGTTGGGTACAGATCAGTACGAGGTACTTCGCACATTTGCAGGAGTAGAGCTCGAAGGTGTTCATTATCAACCACCATTCCCGTGGCTAAAAGAAGAGGCTTTGGCTGGGAGGCTCCCCGGGCAAAATCCGGAGGATTTTGCCCGGGCATGGACCATCTATCACGCCGATTACGTAGAGCTTGGCGAGGAAGGCACCGGCGGGGTACATCTCGCACCAGCGTATGGTGATGAAGATATGCAGCTTGCGAAGCATCATGGTGTACCGATTATCCACCATGTCGACACCAACGGGCACTTCATGCCGTGGGTAGTTGACTTTCGTAGCCAACTCGTAAAACCAAAGGATGATCCAGAAGCTGAAGTCTCACACCTTGATGCTGATATTGATGTGGTGCGGGCATTGAAAGAAAACGGTACATTGTTTAAAAAAGAAAATATTACGCACAGCTACCCGCACTGCTGGCGCTGTGATACCCCGCTCCTAAACTACGCGACCACATCGTGGTTCGTGAATGTGCCAAAGATCAAAGATGAGTTGATCGCCGCAAATAACCGTGTCCACTGGGTGCCAGAGCATGTCGGAAAAAATCGTTTTGGTGATTGGCTCGAGGGTGCGCGTGACTGGGCAGTTAGTCGCCAACGCTACTGGGGCGCACCACTTCCAATTTGGAAAAACCCATCAACGGGTGAACATAAGGTGTTTGGCTCACTTGCTGAGCTCCAGCAGTTTGTGCCAAAAAGTGCGAATACCTACTTCCTCATGCGCCATGGCGAAGCCGAAAGTAATCTGGAAGGGCGCATTAGTGCGAATAAAGAAAACCATGATCCGCTGACGGAAGCGGGGATTGCGCAAGTGGAGCGAGCCGCTGTTGCACTCAAGAATGAAAACATTGATCTCATTGTTCACTCAGGCTTTATGCGGACACAGCAAACCGCCGAGCGCGTCGCCGCGGTACTTGGATTATCGTCAGATCAGGTATCCGAAGATGGGCGGCTAGCTGAGCTTCAAGCAGGACAGAGTATGGAAGGAAAGACGTGGGCCGACTATAACGCGCAATTCCAAACTTGGACGGATCGTTACCGCGTGAAGTTGGCAGAGGGAGAGAATCGTCGCGATATTCAGGTTCGCACCGGGGAGGTATTGCACGAGCTTGAGCGTACGTATCGCGGTAAGCGGATTTTGATCATCAGCCATGCGGGTGCTCTGTTTGCCATGGAGTCAGCCGCTAAGGGCTGGACACCAGAAGACGCTGCACAATTCCACGATGCGAGTAATACCGCGAGTACTACAATTTATTTCCGTAATGCGGAGGTGCGGACGCTTGACTTCATCCCTTACCCACACAATGACCATTACGAGCTTGACTTCCACCGCCCGTACATCGATACGATTGATTTATACGAAGGTGATGTGAAGCTTGAGCGTATTCCTGATGTCTTCGATTGTTGGTTTGAGAGTGGCGCGATGCCATACGGCCAGTACCACTACCCATTCGAGAACGAAGCTGACTTTGATCAGGTCCTCTTCCCGGCCCAGTTCATTGCTGAGGGTCTTGACCAGACTCGCGGCTGGTTTTACTCACTCATTGTGCTCGGTGTCGCACTCTTTGGGAAGTCACCGTTTGAAAATGTGATTGTCAATGGACTCGCGCTTGCTGAAGATGGTAAGAAAATGAGTAAATCACTTCGTAATTACCCTGATCCGATGGAGTTGGTCGATCGCCAGGGGGCCGATGCGATGCGTTACTATCTGCTGACGGCTCCGATTGTGCGTGGAGAGGATTTAAATTTTTCTGAGAAGGAAGTGGCTGAGCAGCAGCGTAAGAATATCGGCCGATTGCACAACGTGCTTGCAATGTACGAATTGTATGCTGACAGTACCAAGGCCGCGATCGACTCGCCACAAGTCCTTGATCGTTGGATCATTGCTCGATTCAACCAGCTGATCACCGAAGTGACTGCTGGGTATGAAGCCTATGAACTCGATCGAGCGAATCGTCCCATCGCCGACTTCATTGATGATTTATCGGTGTGGTATGTGCGCCGCTCGCGCGATCGCTTTAAGGGTGATGATGTGGTCGATCGTACCTATGCACTCGCAACACTTCGCTTCGTGCTCCGTGAACTCGCAAAAGTGATGGCGCCCGCCATGCCGTTTTATGCGGAATATTTGTACCGGGCAGTACGTACTGAGGATGAAATTGAAAGTGTACACTTAACCGCCTGGCCATCTGGGGGAGTAATTGACGCTGTGCTCTTGAAGAACATGGAGCATGTTCGCACCTTCGCTAATCTTGGCCTGATGCTGCGAACAAAGAAAAATATTAATCTCAAACAACCGCTCGCTCGCTTTAATATCGCGCGTTCGTTTGCAAAACCAGACGGTTGGGATGAGGCCTATGAGACAATCCTTGCAGATGAGCTAAATGTTAAAGCGGTGTCTTTAGCAATCGAGATTGACGGTGTTTGTGATTTTGATTGGGTAATTACTCCTGAACTACAGGCGGAAGGCGCAGTGCGAGAGTTGGTGCGAGCAGTGCAGGGCATGCGGAAACAAGCGGGATTGGCTCCGCAAGATCGGATCGCGCTTAATGTGCAGGCGTCAGAATCTGGACAAGCTGCTCTGATGACTCATCAGAAAGAGTTCATGCGCACGGTCGGTGCCGATACGCTAGATTTTACTGAGGTGACGGGTGGGGTAGTGGTTGGTGTCGGAGCGTATGAGTTTGTAGTGACACAGCGTGCGATCTAGTGATGTCAGCCTGACCGTTTATGGCCTACGCAACCTATACGACTGATGCGATTGTGTGCGGTACCTATAGGCGGAATACTGCAGACGCGTCCTTT
>Ga0100385_1001990_pt1 | contig 19797 bp, 19 predicted proteins | sample CryGeymeta201509_FD_81543 | JGI IMG/M metagenome (GOLD analysis project Ga0100385, IMG submission 81543) | Groundwater microbial communities from Crystal Geyser aquifers in Utah, USA - Crystal Geyser metaG 2015-09 | ecosystem: Environmental > Aquatic > Deep subsurface > Groundwater | place: USA... | reverse complement strand
TATTTCCCTCCATCGTTTTCCACACTAGATGGCGTCATTCAGATCCTGGATACATTTCTCAACATCTCCATCCAACATGTCATCAACATTAATCTTAGCTTTGCATCTTTGAATGATTTGATTGGAGATTTTGTTGAGAAGGTTGGTGATGCGGTCATTGGAGTTGTAGAATTTGGAATGATGCCAGATCATTCTTACTCTTTTTAGGAGTTCTGGTAGCATATCTGGAATTTCTTTGGGTTCAGCTTTTTCCAACTCCTTGCAAGGTTCATAGAGAGACTCCAAAAACAACAAATTATTCTGAGCTTCCTCCGATTTACTCTTGATATTTTCAGCTAATTAACCAAAACCTCTCGCATCATTGCTATCCATTTTCTCCAAAAATCTAACAATAGCCTTCAATTCAGGATTTTCTAATTGTTCATCAATATGTTTCAAATTTTATCTTCTATTCCTCCAATATTCAATTTCATCCAAAGGTCCACTGTTTTAGTTCTCTTGATGTGAATCAGGATTGCTAACAATTTATTTGATTTGTCTGTTCCATTGGATTATGGTTGTTTCGAGACGTTGGATTAGATCTTTGTCCTGGCCGTCAGTGTTGCTTAGATCTTCTTTTGGGATGTATAACTCAGTATAACCTTCAAGTTGGAAGCAGACCTCAGTAATCGATGTCATGAATTTATGTAACTGTGCCAAAAATTATTTTTTCACGTTGTCAGGCCATGATTTCTCGCTCATGATGGTCGGAATAAACATATTGTTCATGAACTGTAACAAACTCCTCAAATGATTTTTTTAAATTTTCCTCACTATGATCTTGCTCTCATCCAAATGTATGAGCTCTTCTCTGGTGATCTTGAAGATGACTGCAGTATCAATAGTTATTCCTCTGGGTACTTCAGTATCGTAGACAACCTTGTCTTCCTTGATCCAGACAAATAATTTTAGACCCATGTCATCCAACAAGCACAATCTTTTGACTTATTACTCCAACTCGCCTGTCCAATGTTTGGCTGAGTCGAACATGGTGATTGAGTGCTCGATTTGTTCCTTGATCCATTCTAAAAGCTCGTGGTCTATGGTGTCCTTTTTAAGCAATTTTGGTGGGGATTGTTCAATGGGAGCCTCTGAAGCTTTATCCTTCTTGCGTCTTCGAGATACCGTGTAGTCGATATTTTCCCGACCTTAAACTTGGTTGACCTAATCTTGCTCTTTTTTAAGTTCCATCTATTTGACCATCTACTGATACTCCTCTTCAGGAATGTCCTCAAAAGAGTCCTCCTCAGGTCTGAGTTAGACTGACTGGTCGGCTGATAATTTAGTAGGTGAATCAGGTTCCTCCATGGTAAGTTATAAAAAAAATTGACAAACACAAATCCATTCAAATTCAATTTAAAGTTGAGAATAATAATTTATTTTTGATAATGTTGTGATAACATCATTGTTCGCTTTCGATCAAAGCTGCAGCTCCCATACCGGTTCCAATACACATGGAGCAAACGCCTAGTTTGCCGTTGGTTCGTTTGAGTTCGGGAAGTAGGGTGGCAATTTGTCTGGCACCTATGTTAGATTTATAGTTTACCTGTGCAGCCCAAAGGATGACCAAGAGCGATGGCTCCTCCCTTAGGATTGAGCTTCTTGTAATCAATACCGAGCTTTTCGACGCTGTAGGTGGCCTGACTAGCAAAAGCTTCGTTGATTTCCCAGATATCAATATCGCTAATTTTCTTGTTGGTCTTCTCCAAAAGAGCAGGAATGGCAACTGCGGGTCCAATACCCATGAGCAAAGGATCACATCCCTTGACGGTGTAGTCGACGAAACGGGCGAGAATGGGCATTCCCAATTGTTTGGCAACTGATCTTCTAGCGAAAACAACAGCAGATGCACCATCAGAAACTTGAGAGCTGTTTCCGGCAGTGGTGGTTCCCCCTTTCTTGAAAGCAGGCTTCAACTTGGCCAAACTTTCAAGAGTAACATCACCTCGAATACCATCATCCTTGGAAATAGTAACCTGCTTTTCCTATCCTTCCTTGTTCTTGAGGATGGTATTGACGGGAACAATCTCGCTATCGAAAAGACCGTTCTTCTGAGCAAGAGTTGCTTTTCTGTGGGATTCAACAGCCATTTCGTCTTGTTGCTTGCGGGTGATGCCGTACTTCTCAGCAACGTTTTCGGAGGTCTCACCCATGGAGGTCAGGCATACTCTAGCTTTCTCATGCTCGAAGACAGCTTCAGAGAGAACTTCAACGTTGACTGAGCCATTCATGTCATAGAGGGACATTGATTCGACTCCGGATCCAACACCGATATCGATGATTCCAGTCTTGATTTTAGATGCGATAATAGCGCAAGCCTCAAGTCCTGATGAGCAAAGTCTGTTAATAGCAACAATGCTGGTGGTATCGGGGTATCCAGCAAGGAACATTCCCATTCTGCCGGTGATCTCTCCAGCTCCGGGTTGAAGATTGTTTCCAACTGCAATATCCTGAATCTTTTCTGGGTTAATTTTAGCTCTAGCAGCAGCTTCTCTGAGCACTGTGGAGAGCATGACCTCAGGAGCAGTATCCTTGAGTCCTCCTCTTTTTCCCTTGGTCAAGGGAGTTCTAACAGCAGCACAGATGACAACATCATCATCAGATTTGGCGCTAGTGTTCTCCTTCTGGAGACGATCTGCCAAATTGTTGAGTCTTTGCATATTGGATATACAACTATTACGTAATACCTTTTAATAACCCACATTAATAGAAGGATTTTATTGAATTGCAGTAGGGAAGAAAAATATCAATAATAATTCACCTCAGTGAAAGTAGTAGAAAGAAGAATGTCATATTAGATTGGAATCTTTGTGTCTTTTGCTTAATTTAGCCATGAAATTTAACTAACGAAGAGCTGCTTGCTGCTACTGTTATGCTAAAATTTTATATTTTTCATTGATTTCCGATATAAGCTATTATTTTCGCTGGCTGAGCTGATATGATTCTCTTTAAATATTTGGTCTCCTTGATCTATTTTAAGTGTACTCTTTGGGTTGAAATTTTTATCTTTTTCTCAGCTTGGAAGTGTTAGATTGGAGCGGGTAGAGCTTTCCTTTATGAGATTAATCATAAATCTATTCTTGTTATATGTATTATTCGGAAGGACCTGCAATTTATGTTGAAAATCTAGGATTCCGATATTTTATCTATTTTTCCTTATTTACACCTTATACAACAGGTAAATTGCTAACTTTATAAATCTATCTATTCAACTTCATCGGAGGTAGCCCATTGTGTCTAACTCCACCAAGCGAATATGGACTATTTGTAAGTTTATTATTAGATATATCAACTTTCAATATCGATGAGACTGGTGCCAATTTATTTTTGTTTTGATAAGTTCTCTATTTAGGCTCGTATGAATTTGATTCGGATTAATTTGAATTCTGATTTATAAAATACTCCTCTTTATTCCTGAACTTGAGCCTAACAGAAGTTCTCTTCATTTTTGACGATGGAGTTGATATTTCTTTTGATTTACCTCCTTAGAGATATATATTGTTGTTTAGACTCATTCTCTTTCTATCTGGGTATTACTAATCAATCTTTCCTGATATTTTTCTTTAATTTGATCTGTCATAAGGTACTTTAGTCACCCGCTTGGTTTCTATTTCATTTTCATTTCTGGATAAAATCAACTAAATTTATTCCTTGTCAGAATAGCTGGCAATGAAATCGATCATCCTACTTCTAGCTTTCAGCAATTTGAACATCTAACTGGGGGTGAAGGTAAATATCTCCTCGACATAAGAATGTTTTATTACTGAATTTGACTAATAAGCTGCAAAGAATCTTCTTGTGGGGGATAGAAGAAAAGGATCAAATTCCTAACCGAATGGTATGTACTTGACAAGAACAGTTCTTTGAAGATATCCAAAATCTTTATCATATTGTTTGAAAAGATCGACATACTGCATACAACTCCTCTCATCTGAAACCTCAAAATTGTCTAAAATACAAGTAACCTCCTCAAAAATGTCATAATTCAGCCTCCTCAACTACCCCAAAGTCAGACATACCTCTTTCAGTTCTTGTTCCTCAGAATGCTGTGTATATTCAGCCTTTTATAATTTTTCAAGGTTGACTGTGAGTTGCTGAATGAGTGTGATCCGATCTGCTAGCAGTTTGCTGAGTACGAAATGTTTAGATTTTTTCGAGAGAGTCAGTTCAATTTCATGTTGAAGTGCATTTTCCTGTTACTACAGAGTTGATTTTTAGATATATTTCATGAACATTTGCTGGTAATGCTTGGGGACCCGATTCTAACTCCACAGCTGAGCCAGTTTGGACATACTGTTGGCTGGCGAGTGACTTTGCGATGCTGTTTATTGTTAGTTCCTATCACTTTATTTATTATTCATAAATTATAAGGGGAATCTGACATCAGTTGCTAGAAAATAGCTCACAGCTTCAAGATCTTGCTGCCCCAGCCGAAACCCATAGTGTCGCCTGCATCTTCTTCAGGAACCGGCTCCATCTTGTAAGGACGTACCTCTGATCGCTAGTTCACCGCGCTCTGCCCTCCATGATTGCTTACCCTGGAACGATAGGCAGAGTTAGTCGGTCCATCGTTTTTTTCTGCCTGCGACTCTCGGACTCTGTTATTAGGATCATGATATGATTTGCCAGTTCTGGAATCAAGGGGTGGTCTTGAGTAATTTTGGACTTGAGAATTGAAAATATGTCTTCTCTCAGGTTGTTCGCCTCCCACATTAGACCTGACATGTGCAGGTTTGTTGTAGTTATATGTTGCAGTATTGTATACCATTTCTTCAACTTGACTGCTGATTCTTGACGCATTTTGTCTGCTAGCCTGCAGAGGAGCCTCACTAACCAATCTTAATCCACCACCTTGAGTCCTTGTAACATCATTTTGATACGGCCCACGACTACCATCATTAGACTTTGCAAAGGCTCGTGAGTTATCAAGGTTGTTCTTTTAGAAGTTGTACTTGCTATGTGGTACCTCTTGATTTTCAACTTTTGATTTGGATTTTGAATAATTGAGGCCACTAACACCCAAAGTTGTTTCATGATAATTGTAGGCTCTCGATTCTTCTCCTCTGTTACCTCGATCGAAAGATTAGCTAACCTTGTCGTTAAAGTATTGATTTGATTTTGATAGGTCAAGTTTGCCACTTTTTTAGAAATTTTATTCACCATGTCTAGAGACATTGTATTTTGATCCATTAACTCTGCTGTTTTTATCGTATTATTCATTGGTACCTTAATTTTGTCTATTGGAACCTCTTGAAGCATTCATTTTGCTTGCTCTTTCGTTCTAATACTGACCTTAGTTGTATCTGTTTGAAGCTGATTCGTTCAATTTGCTACTTTTGTCAAAAACAGTATGATCTCCTTCATATTGAGGAGCTGGCTTGGGTTCATTGACTCTATATTATTTTTCATAAGGATCTGTCTCTCCTTATTTTTGGCTGTACTTCTAAGAGCCATGATTACTTTGTTTATATTTAGAAGAACTGTTCATGTAGGCCCCACTTCGCTCATAATTTTATTTATATTCTTGTTCTTTTTCTTATCTGTAGCCATTATTTTCTTATCCTCTACGTGAACCCTGATGAGATGATTTTTTTCCATCGCTATACTTGTCAATATAATTGGGATTATTTTCTTAATAGACCTGATTAGATTTTGAAAAAGTGACAGTATTTCCTTTACTTTCAGTAAAGTCTTCTCTTCTATTTTCATTCTCTTGACCTTTGTAGTTACTTGCTTGACCTTCTCTGTAATTACTTGGCTCGCCTTATCTATAGTTGCTGGCCTAACCTTATCTGTAATTGCTGGCCTGACCTTCCCTAAATTTATTTTATTGGCCTTCCCTATACCCACTCGCCTGTACTTCATTGTAATTGTTATGAGTCGATACATTTCCCTCGTTCTAGTTCTCATTCTTATATACCAGCGTGTTTCCTACATATCCTCCTTCATTGTAGCTGACATATGCAGATTTAGTTCCATTTTTGTATGTTTCGTAGTTACCACCATAGGTGTTGGTTGACTCCACCATCATACTTTTCTTTTCATCACGATTGTCCCTAGTATTGGCTTGCATCTTGCTGGCTCTCTTTGGTGGCTCGTCCATTTCAAAAGTATTCAAATTTGATGCGTTAATCTTGCTTGCTCTCTGGTATGGCTAGCTAGGCTCATTTTTGTAAGATCCGTTTTCACTTCCATTTTGATAACTTCCTTTGAACTCACTGCCTCGCTCAGACATTTCGCTTACTTTAGCTGACCTACTGCCAACTTAGTTGGCTTAGTTGATGGGTTTTAGAGTATTGCCATCGGAGCGGTCGTTCGGCCTCAAGTAATTGTATGTGCCTCCTTGAGCTCTCTCTTACCTTTACTCTCGGCCTTATTTGTTTTACTAGCGATTATTCACTTTAATTTAGTCGCTCGATGTATGAGGAATTTACGGAACTCTATCTCTATCTTATTCATATTCTTGTGTGGCCGGATAGTGAGGTTTGAAATCTTCTGCCTGTTCATACTTTTTATTTCCATTTTTTTAATACCCATCTTCTTCAACTACTCGATCCTCATTCATATTTTTCCTTCTCTCTTCGGATTATTCATCTTTTTTATTCTTGTTATGATCATAAGGCTCAACATTGATGACTTCTGGCCCTTATTTTTTATGTTCATGCCGATATTAATCTTTCTCTTTGGCCTCCGATTAGTGCACTCTATATTATGGAGATTTTGTTTATTCTTTTTCTGCCTTTTCATCGGGGCCTCCTTTGTTCTTCTTGCCGTCTATACATCCAACGCATCCCATTTTTATGGATTGATAATTATAATTTTAAACCCAAACATAGGTCTTTGTAATTTATCAAAAAGTTCATCAGGCCCTTTCATATTGGCTGTCTTTTGAAGGACATGGCATATGCTGATAGTTGAGGCCAAGAGACTGATTATCTCAATTAAAACCAAACGGTTACATGTCGAAACATATCATCCCTATCCTTGACCATTTTGTTGTGATTTACCAGAAGATGTAATCTGGACAGTTGATGAGATGATCTACAATCCTTTTGGAAAAGATCAAACACCTTAAAGAGTATTCACATTTGGTGAGCTGCTCTTTGTGACTTTATTATACAAGAAATTCAAAAAACTAAGGCCATCAAGTCCCTCTACGTTAAAGTAGACATCCAATCCTCGAAGAATGCTTCCATACCGTCTTCAATAGAACATCAGAAGGAGTTTACTTTATTAACGGTCTGACTAAGCTCCAGTGGTGAGTGCCAGAATATGATAAATGAGTGGGATATGAGTGTCAGATTGTGTTGATAATCATCAGTGGGATGTGAAGGATATTCTGTCTGGAAAATACAGGTCTTGAACAGGTCTGACAGCATAGTCGTTCTCATCTGGAATGCCATGATCTTCATTTCTGGGCTCATCAGTTCTGCCAATCTTTGATTACTTTCTTTTCTCTCCTGATTACATGAAGTTCAGGAAGGAGTTGCCCTTGTGCTTGTCTTCGAAAATCTCGCCTTCCTCTTTTTTCTCAGATCTGGGGTTACTGCCATTCTCACGCTCGTCTCTTCTTTCCTCTTAGTTTTATCGGCGATCTTGGACTCTACTCTCATGAGCAGGTTCGCCAGTTTCATTGTTGGGATTGTATGGATTGTAGGCATTATTGTTTTCACCTTGACCGTACTGGTTCTCTTGGTATTCTTGTTTAGCAGGCTCTCTTGGTTCTTCTCTTCGTGGCTCTTCACGTCTTTCCTCACGGCGAGGTTCCGGTTTTTTGTCGTTCTTTTTGGAAGTGCAGGGTCCCATACTCAGTTGAAAAATTAAATATCCTGCTCTAACCACCAATGAGTTCAAATAGTTCTGAAAATGACGTTATGTGATCAAACAAAAATCAAGTGTGCATTAAAAAGACTTCTTCTTGACAAACCCAGTCAGAAGACTGATAATCAGATGCATAAAAATTATTTGATTTTATTATTTTACCTACTCAGAATTAATTGATTTGATGGATCTATTAAAAATATAAATCAAGCTTCAAAAGCAACCGTCTTCCATATTAGACCTGGATCAGTACTTTCCACATTTTAACGAGAGACTGCATTACTTTTGTAGAGATTGTTGGTCTTCTCAATGTAGTCAATAGGATGTTTGGTATTGTTAAGGTTGTTGTCATGAATTTTCAAAGGGATTGTAGGACTCTCGAGGATGATTTGATAGCCATCTTGACTTTCATTTGCTATCTTCCTTGTATTGGCTTAATTGCCTTGAGCCTGATTCTTGGCTCGCTTTCTTATACTACATGGTAATTCATTCTGGAACTGAAGGTAATTGACATTGGAATATCTAAACTCAGACTAGTTCTCATAAGGATTTCCAACTTTAGCTGTTCTCTTGCCACTATCTTCAAAGTAATTGTTGACCTTGAAGCAACTTGCTTCTTCACTCCCCATCAATGAACCAGTGCCTTACATGTCGTAATTTCTCATTGTAGCACGTTTGCTGACTCTATCTGCTATTTTTTTGGCATCTGACTCTGTAACGTAAACCGATTAAGTTGGTCTAATGTTGGGTTTCTCATTGCTATATTTCTTTGAAAGAACTCTCAAAAACTCAAGAGCAGGTTCATTGGAGTATTTTGACTGTTTTGAGGTGTTTTGTATTAAAATAACTTTGTTCTTTTGCCTCACTTCATCAGCCTCATCTGACAATTACTTGCTTGTCGAGGCTGGACTAGGTTTTTAGCTTTTTACCTTCAACTCATTCAGCTGCAGTTTTCCAGGGATCTTTTTGTCTCTCTTTTGATATGTTTCACTAGCACAGATGCCCATCTTTCTCCCAATAATTTAAAATATCACTTTATAGTATTATGAAATAGCTAATTTTTTAGGGCATTGGACGTTAACATCTAAATGATAAAGATATTACTTCTGAAGAGTTCAAACTAACATAAATCTACCTTTTTGTTGCTTTTTCATTAATGATTCTAATTTTCTAATTATTGCAATCGGAAAAACTCAGAACGATGAAAAACAGTCATAATTTTTTTATATTCTCTCAAACGCCACCCCTCTACTGTATCACTGTTAGCTTATATTTGAAGATTAATACTAAAAACGCAGTATATAAAGTATACATCAAGCTTCCAGCTCGACAGGAGTAACTTCAAGATCAAACCCTGTATTTCTGAACCCACGAACACCATGAATAGAGTTACTCGTGATACTTAGATCATCTCCGTAGAGTTTGCCATTTTACATCTTGATAGGTGATAAACGAATGGCAAGATCAAATTTTATACCGTTGACCTATGTGTATTTTGCAGAATGTTCAGATCTGTACTATTCCTCATATTCATGCGAAATTCTGATGTGTAGTGGTGAAGGAGGAGAGTGAGGCTCATGATGAGAGTTGCGGACCTTCAGATGATCATTACTATCTACCGGCTTGCCATCAATTTGCCTCGACTCCCCTTTGTTGGACAGAACATCGCAAGATTTAGAAGACTTCTCAACACTTATTCTCCTCTCCTCTGGGTTGAAAGGCTATCTTTCTTCATGGATAGTGATCGAAAGTGTCGATCGCATGTTCGCTCTTCTCAAATTGGGGTTGCCTTTTGGTGGAGATATACGTATAATAGCCGGCTCTTGTAAAGAATAGATTTAGTCTTGGACTTTCCTGTCTTAATTGCATTTTGGTTTTGGTTTTGTCATTTTTGTGGGACTGAGCTAATTTTGTGCTGCAGCTACTGCCTTACCAGGTTAGTCGCTTTATTGTCCTTGTTGGCACTTCTGATGGAAGGAGATATTGCTTTAGGGAGCTGCATGCTCTTTTCGACTTGCACAGCAACCCATTTTCAAAAGTAAATTTTTATATTAGATGTAGTTTACGAGCACAATAAGCTCCAATAAAAGGCGCCGTTTATTACCAGAAAAGTAACGACTGAAACCTATTGACCGATAAAAAGATTCAATCGAATCTCAGAAGTTACATGGTAATATTATAAAATTGTACAAGCACTTATAGACAAATTTATGATTCGCTTATGATTATACCAAACCTGATCATGCTATTTATCCCCTATTTTGAGTGTGTTAACTCATAAACATGACCCTTTTTGATCTGCCTTAAGTTATGCTTTCAGGTGACATAGTTAAAGAGCAGATAACTCTCATAAAACAAGAGCTATTGATAAACTTGCGATAGTAAATGTTTTAAAAGTCTATCAAAAAATGTGAGAGAAGCTTTATCTGATAATTTATATGTTTTTGAATTAAAAGACATTAAATGAGAGGATGGAGAAAATAAGAAAGATTCTGTGATATTTTTATCATTTTAAAAATGAGTTTGACTCTATACTCTCATGGTTTCAACTGTTCGGCTGATCCAGCTTCTCTGATTTATTTCCAATATACAATTATTTATGCAGCCGTATGAACTTCATAACAGTGAAACAAGTACCTTTTACTCTAATATTGTTGAAGGTATTGTCCATCTTGTATCATTTTCTTAAATGCGTTGCCCCTGATAAAATTTAAATACTAAATGAGAGGCTCTAAAATACAACACATATCATGCTCATTTCTTTTTTTTAATAGCGTTACTATACTATGGCAAATTGTCAGGTAGACCCCGACTGGGATCACTTTCTCTCCCATTGTAATTATTCCTATCATCATTGTGACCTCCCTTGTTACCTCCACCATTGCGATCAGGCTCTCCTCGCTGTCCTGGAACCGCGGCCTATCCGCTACCTTGGTTCTATCTGGAATTGAAACAACCCATTTTTTATTATATGTTATTTTAATTTAGTAAAGCAAGTTTAAGTTGATCCTCCATCAGAATACACAAGATTGAACTATCCAAAAGTGCAAGCTGTTGACAAATGCAACAGCTAAAAAGCTCATATAGACATCAAATTTATTCTTCCTCGTCTGACGTTAGATGAGGAGTATGTTGGGTTTTCCTCAGACCGGTAATGCCAAACTTTGAAGTACTGCTAGCTGACAAGTCGTTTTTGTATAGATGCTAGTCTTCCATATCGATTGATGTGATCTTGACTTTCAGGTCGAATTTAACCCTGTAGAGATCAAGGTTGGCTCTATCACTGATATCAGAAAACTAGCTTTTTTATTCGTTGAGAAGCTAACGACCTTCTAAATCTGATTCAGGATCATCTTTTTTTAACATTTTATTGAATTAGTCCATATTGACAACCTTTGGTTTCAAGATGAAGTTGTATTTCCCACCATTTCCATCAAGGTTACTCGAGCTCTACAGGCAGTTTTTATTATCAGCGTTGGCATGCTGTATCTCTGATGCTGTCTCATTGATTGTAATTTTTTTCTGAGGGTATGATTTTCCTGCAAGGCAACCCATATATCAGTTTCTTAAGAACTATTAAATGATTGTATAAATGTATAGCACATCACATCATATCTATGCTACTTGATTTAATAGCCTCCAATATGTTGATTTTAGGCATATATAGGAAATGAGGATTCAAAATGGGTGATAATATTTTTCAAAAATACCTGAGAAATAGTCGAATTATAGAAATTGATTAATCTGAGGAGGATAAGACAATAAATCGATGCCTTTCGACACATGCTCTAAGAAATGACTTCAGCCCATTTTCAAGTAGCAATAATTACATTATTACTGCTCATTTTACTTATTTGATTCATAGCTCATAAGAAAAAAGTATAAAGTATAAAGTGATGCTTAAGAAAGAAAAATTTAACCTGAATATATCAGGAGTTAGTCAAATTGCAACAGCTCTTTAAAACACTTTTGTTGTCGATGCATACTGTGAACTACCAGAGTAGAACATGCCAGCCAGAAGAATTTTGCATCTGACTGCTCAAGGAAAAGTGTTATTCTAATTGCACAATGACAAAAAATGTAAAAAAAGAGTCTAGAAGTATTTCTAAATGATGAATGATCATGAAGTGTTATTATTCTTGGAATAGGCTGAATAATTAGAAATTCAGGTTATCAACTTATAAAACAGGCATAATTCAAGGAGCTTCTTGGATAAAAAAACATTCGAGCAAAAGCTAAACTTATAAATGAGGTGGTTTCTGTCAGACGTTTACCTATTTCCATAAACTCAACTTGTTTCCCTTGTTTCTAAATGTTACTCCTATAATCAAGTACTATACTACAAATATGACCAATTTCAAGAAGGTAAAGCCAAGCCTGTGAAGTAGTATACTTTTTAAGGCTATTGTGCCGTAATTAAAAAGGTTAATAGCGATTCAAAAATGGCGATATGGTGGTTAGATGATTTGACTATCAACTTATTGACATTCTTCAACTAAAAGGAGTAGCTCACGACTCTGAGAAACCTCAGGTGCAGTTGGTTTGACTCTTAATAAACCGAGAAGCCGATAAATAGTATATAGTACTAGATAAAAGAGTTGATTGAGTACAGGCCTAACTCATATTTTCTTACAATTTTAAAACAGTGGGTAGACGGCAGATACATGCGTGACAGAAGATATGGATTTCTAAATACTTCAAAGCAACAAGCTACAATGTCGAAGGAGGTATTGGTTAAAGCCAAAGGGCCACATTCAGCTATAAGAGAGTGTTTTCAGCCCTTGTAAGATACAATCGTATTTTATGCCCCATTCTACGTATAAGGTCCTCAAAAAACATCTCCTACATGCTTCTTCGATGTTTAGCAGCAAGCAATGATTGCTGTAGATTACTAATAAGCTGAAGTTGAATGCTAGGATGAATTATATTTCTTTCCGAACTGGGACAGAAACAGCATTGTTCGAGCTCAGAAGGAAAGCGAATCAGGAGACGAGATCCGAGTTACGGTGACCACCTTCTTTTCTTTGAAAGGTGTCAGCATTCAAATGCTGCTGCACATGAATGAAGACTTCGATGACGATTTGCTGCAGGATGCGATATAGATGTTGTACGATATATGATGAACATTCATGAATCAATATTTCTCATTTTGAAATGTTTTCTCGACCAGGGACATACAAAGTCTTTATTTGTAGGCGATTGGAGCAAAAAGGTGAGCTCGCTCTCTTTTCACCACATTGCTCAACATAAAATATTAATATCTTGAAGCTGACTAGGGAGACATCAATCATGAAAGTTCCTTTGATACAAACAATACTACTCAACTAAAAACTTCCCACAAACATAAAAATCATTCAACAGTGCGGTCCTCTCTCTCTTAGCTTAAGTTTTTCCTTCCTCCATTATTTTAGTGTCTTTACTTTTTCTTCTTATTAATAATTAGTAAATCAGACAAAGTTATATTACGTCAGAAGATATGAACTTAGAAAATTATAGAGAAATAACAACAATAATAGATGAGAAGTATTAATCAAAAATAACTAATTTCCGTCGTCTTCCGAGGACTGTCCTTCCCAAAACGGAAGCCATTCCCCATATTTTTCAACTTCATCTCCAACATTGATCCCTCACAGAATCCACCCCTCTGTTTGAAGTACTGTTGTCCGGTTCAAGCTAAAATGTTATACTTTGCTGTTCTTTTATCGTCGGCAAGCAGTATGTATTACCACTGTATCTCAATGTAGATAACTAATTAATGCTATTTGTATCCTCTTGGATTATTGAAGTTATCGTCTGCAGAGGGGGTTCAGGTTTGGGAGGCAGACGCGGTAAAGGTGAATTTTTGTTCATGTTACTGTCTAAACTAGTCGAGGCAGTAACCCCCATACTTCCTTTCAAAGGTGTCATAGTTTTCGACTCGTTAATTTTCTCTTTGTTCTCTTCTGGATTACTCGAATTACTTTTCTGAATGATACAATTGCCTGACTTGCTTTTTACTCCACAAATTCCCATTTTGTGTCAACGGTACAAATTTATATAAAATCAAAAAGGAGTAGTACAATTTTCAAACAGACTAGGGTCACAATAAAAATTAGCTGTATCAATCTAGAGGTATTATGCCTGCTTTTCTTTTCAGAGTTGAGTTTGCGAAGCAAAATCCGTTGATCGAGCCTCGCTTGAAGTTTGAGGTGTTTTACATCTAATTGTCAAAGACTTTGTCGGTTTACATGTCAATTTGACTCACAATGATTCCTAGTTAAAATTTGCACTCGTTCTATCGCAAGTACTCGGATAGACACAACGATCGATGGCTGTAGACAGGTGAAGATACCTATCTCTAGCTCTCATTCACTTTCCTTAAAGATTGGCTTGGTGGGATGTTCGGTTCTGGTGAGCTTCTGCTTGTCATAGGAGCTTGCTTCAACTTAACATGTGTAAAAGATATCTCTAAGATTGTGTCAGTGGTAGGTTTTGTTTGAACTGATAGGTTGTTCTTAAGTGTAGGTTCAGTCGATTGTATAGAATTTTTACTGTTTGCTTCAGTTTTGTCCAGGTTATGACAGAGTCCCATCTTTTTTGTGGTTTCCTTGATAATAAATTATGAATCTAGCTGCGATCTATATCAAGCGGGTCTTTGTAAAATGTTCTGTTTCTTGTAAATTTAACTTATCAATAAACTTAAGCTTATCTTTCCTGATCCCTTGTTAGATTTCCTTTCGTTTCCTAAATTTTGAATGGTTTTTTCTTTCTTAAACCCTAAAACCAATTAATTTGTTACTGAAGTCGTAAACAAAAAACAAAAAGAACCTGATTTTGGGTTCACTCTCTTCCTTTCAAAGTAGAATTTCATGATCTTTTGTTGTATTTTCTTTGTTTAAATGTATCTTAGCAAATTTAGGAATACAATGAATAACTATATCTTGCAATAACACATAACTATATAATTAACATTGATAGATAGTATAAGATTTATCTGATATCAATGATTAGGCAGTTTTGCATCATTACTAACACCATATTTTTCGTCTGGCAAAGTGGGATTGAACCCATGTGAAGTCGGTAAGCTATCCAGTTTCCTCGGTAATTTTACTAACTATTGCTTATTATCGCCATTGATGTTCCTGGAGGAAGCCAAAGTCGCATCGGTCACCTTCTCTCCTGAATGATTATGAATCGGAGAATTATGGTTAGAAGTTTTCTAAGCTTTATTGTTTGCTTGAGGAGCATTTGCCGGTTGTCTTGTGTCATTTTGTTTAGTAGCTTTAGCGTTGGGTTAAGGAAGAGCAGGATGTGCTGCGAGACCTGCTCCTTTTGGTTTATTTTGATGCTGTGCTCCATTTTTTTGTTGTCTACGCACCTGCTTCTTTGTGTCTTAGCTTGAACCACAAGAACCCATAGTATATTGATTTATAATAACTACGAGCTGAGCTCTTTTTAAATATGCCTCATTAATGATGAAGGTAAATTTCTTTTTGATCAAAACCAACTTCTTACTATTATTGTTGCACAATCCTCGTTGTTTATTCCTTCCCATTTCGAATGGTGAGATATGCTGTAATTTCGAAATTTGTCAATTTTTTGAAATTCAAACAAAAACAAATTTTAGAGAAGTAAACTTTTGTCTTTTGATCTTCCAACTTCGAAATAAGCTTTGTACATAGGTCTGACATTAATCTCCCTCAATCAAAAAAGATAGAAACTATTTTTTTCGATGTTTTTTAGTTTATTCTGAATGAAACCTCAACTTCTCTTCAAGGAAATTTATTCCAAGGCGGTGTTGAGGAGTAATACAAGTTTTTCTTTGAAAAAGTTATAAAATATCATGAATTTTACTTCCGGTAATCCCTTGGAGAAAGGCAATTGTGAGAAAGAACCTCAGAAATGGCTTCGATAGAAATCCTGTGAGCCAACGTAGGCGGTTATGGCAAACTTTAGACCTGCTTTGCTTACGTGATCTAACTTCGAGACGGAGTCTTTCGTATGGTTTCTGCAACCGTTTCAGTTGTCATCTGCTCTCCTGAATCTTTCTTTTTGGGAGATATGGCTATATAAATTGTAGAGGATCGACCTCGTCTTTAGTTTGTGTTCTTAGGGAGTTTATCTCGACTGAATATTATTGAGCTAGCAGTAGGGATATACTACAGCCTCTCGTTGTCAAAAGAAGTTATGATAGGTCGGCGGCAACCAGCTTTTTTGACTTTGTATTTACTAGGGCTCGTCTTTTTCTTGACTTCGCTAGCACAGCAGCTCCCCATTTAATAATTAGTTTACAGTAATACAAAGCTACTTCTAAAGACCGTTGACAAAATACCACATATCCATACCCTTTTAAATATCTATCCAAGTTCCATCTTCGCCCATCTGCTGATAAAGTAAAAATATCCAAAAATATGAAACTTGCATAATTTTATTTAACTAGTAATTTAGAGACCAAGTGCCGAATAGTCAATCTATGAATATCAAGACCATTATCACAAAAGAGCGATTTGTGATCTAATCTCTATATGACATGTTCAAACAAATAAAGTTTGAAAGTATCATGCTCATTTTGCATTGTACCGGTTATGTACAAACCCATGGATGGAATTATCCTGGAAGTGAGATGTTCTATGCATGTCGTTGACAAATAACTTGTCATCTGAGATTCTTCCAGGGGTATACTTGACTTTGAGATCAAATAGAGGCTTATTGTCCCGAATTAGCTCACTTACATTGATCGATTCATTTTAGCTACGACGTGGTTCCTGAGGAGGACCTTTCGGAATAACCGCAGAGCCTTAACTATCTTTTATCTCCACTGAGACTGTTCTTTTGATATCTAGACCTTCTCTTTAGTTCTATTATTCAGTGTTATGCTCTGCTGCAGGGATGACCTTTTACTCGGCAACATCTTCAACATGTTCATGTATCTATGTATCTGTTTTATCTTTCTTAGGAGGCTATACATCGTATCGAGGCTTGGGAACCTCCTTTTAGGTTGTTATTGGTTCATGGTAGTATCTACGCACCGCTTCTTTGTTTGAACACATTCCCATTTATACTAAACTATGAGTTAAAATTATACAATAAGATAGAGAGGACCAGATAAAGTTCAAGAAGATTAGGAATAAATATGTAATCAATTGAATACAAACGAGGAATTGATGCTTTGCTAGAGTTGTAATACTATATTCTCTCTTCATTTGTTTTAAATGATGAGTAGGCCTAATTGAAAAAAATCGTCAAAAAAGTTTCTGATGAAATTATCCTTCGATATAGATTGTTGATTCAATTGTTATTGCCATATTGTTCCATTTTTATTATGCAAACTAACACCAAATGATATGGTAGTAGCAAATTAGGTAGATCAAGTTGACAGACAGAAGAAATATGAACCCAAAAGTGAAGATAAATATCAAAGTTGCCTCTCCTTCATAAACATGCTCCTTCTGTCGTTATTTTTGAAACCGTTGATGTTGCCGTTTTGTACAAATGATCGACGTCCCAAATCGTTGGCAAAGAGAACATCGTTGTCCATGTCGACTGGTGTATATTTGATCCGTAAGTCGAACATAGGCTTGTACATTTAAGCTAACTCCGAGATAGTGTAGGATTCACGGTTATTGTCACCTTGAGAGACATGCTACTAGCCGTCAGGGATTTTGCGGCTCATTATAGTGTTTCGACTACGAAATGATACTTGACGAGTTTCTCTCTGTATTTGAGGTGGAATTTTTGTTTAACTCTCAACAACGGTTGTAGACCCACCTTCGATTTCTTTGGAACTAAATTCGAATATTTTTTCAATTTGCAACTTCGAGTCAGCTTGTTCAATTGATCTCTTTGAATGAATAGTCCTTTAAGCCCTATAAGTTTGTTTGGTTGCACAGGCGCCCATCGAAGAAAGATAAAGACAAGAATTAAAAATATATAAAAGATTAAATAGATCGGGGTATTTAGATGTGAAGAGATACTGAATCTCCACATTGAGAGGCCAATTCTTAGATAATGAAGCTGAGAGGCCCATGAAGAGTCCGAATATGGCTTTTCTGTAACTTGTCAGACAGTCGTGAAAATAACGTTCAGGAAAGTAAGCTCGGGGGATGTCTTCAAATATCCATTTCTGATCATCGTTTCATTCTTGGCGCCATATCCCTTAACTGTGACACTCGTAAGCTATTTATGACCTTCTTGGCTTATAAAATTTGCTCTTTGTCTGACTCTCTTCCCTGATATCTTCAAACTTGAAGCTTTTGTAAAATCTCAAAAAGATGGTTGCATTTACAGTAGAAGGACAAGATGAAGAAAAGTAAGTTTGTTATAAAATATCACTGATTAACTCAACAAGCTTGATTTTTGCTCTCTCTAGCTCTGCTGAGTCCTATAACTGAAGTGATGTGCACTGATGATTATCTGATGAGGTCGTCCGCAAAAAGACACTCCTCATTCATCTCTAATTGGGTCAACTTGATGCCCAGATCAAATTTTTGTTATTCCACTCTCTTTCTGGTCACTGGCTTGACTTTATTATTTAAACGTCTTTGAGGAATATTTTCCAACAGTTTTTGTTTGTAGGTTGAACTAACTGCTTCCATTTGTTGAGGTTTGCTGCTTTCCTGTAATTCTCGAGTGACACCCTGTTCGAGGATCTTGTCAATCAGTGTAGCAGTCCCCACCATAACTCCGAAAATACTGTTATCGAAATCGGTCACTTCGCTGCCAAAAGAATTAATTTTAGCCATAGAAGTACATAGCTGTTGCTCGGGGAGCTCCATATCCTTGTTAACTCGATTGTTGCACTGTCCCATATCTATTATTTATATTTGCCAATTAAACTGCGAAATTTACAAGAGAAGAAAAAGCGTTATCAGGTCTCCAAACAAATCTGACGATCGGAATATGCAGTTGAGCTCATTTTGACTCTAATTATTGAACTATCAGATTAAAATATAGAATTATCGAACTATTTTGATAGTTGATGCATTGGAAATAAGGAAACTGGTAAATTTATCATGGGCTTTTCAGATGCGTTTTTTATTTAGATTTTATGCGGGCGGTGACTAGACCTCTTATCCTATCCATATTGATCACCCTTGAAGGAGATTGTCTGTGTTTTTAGCCAATTTTTGGATCAAATTATACGATAGCCTATCTAAGCCTATCCTGAGCTCTCATAAGCACCGAAATTTCAGCTCTGATCTCACTAATAGCTTAATTCGCGACTAACTATTCATTGAGAGGTTTAATGGGAAATCGCTAGAGGTGCTAGCTAGCCACAAAATAAATAGCCCTAACGTAATTCTCATTTCTATGCTCCAATATAACACTGATCAGCCGGTTAACTTCCTTCAAAAGGGCTAAATATTCCCTGTCAAATTTATGTCTCGGATGAAGGATAGCCAAAGCTGCTGTGAGATGCTTGACAGCTGATACAAGCTCATTTTTTTGCTACTAGACTTTGGCTATCGATATGTGAACGCCAACTAAATTCAGGCTGAAATTACTGGCATCACTTGAGTAGATAGACAGAGCAGAATGCAAAAGCTTATAAGCTTGAGGGATGTCAGCTAGTTGATATGAAAGGGTACCTAACTTGTGGTAAACTCTAGCTGTATCTGGATGATATTATCCCACCTCTTCGAGTAAGTTTTACAAACATTATTGGAGTATTTTTTTTCCTTGCTCCTTATTTCCTGCTTCTATCTCGATTAATCCCTATTGTTCAGCCGATCGACATAGACCCAATCGAATCTCGAATTGATAGTCATCCAGATCTGCCCCAAACATTTTGATTTTTTATCTTTGATTGCTCACATCTCTTTGCATCGATTTTCTTGTTGCTTTTGTTTCATTAATTAATCTCCTAGCTTCTGCTACTTTGGCCAGTTTCAGCATCAACAATACTAAATCATCACTAATGGTGAGTAAGAGCAAAGGATAAGCACCGAGGTTGAAAGC
>Ga0100385_1001988_pt1 | contig 19804 bp, 27 predicted proteins | sample CryGeymeta201509_FD_81543 | JGI IMG/M metagenome (GOLD analysis project Ga0100385, IMG submission 81543) | Groundwater microbial communities from Crystal Geyser aquifers in Utah, USA - Crystal Geyser metaG 2015-09 | ecosystem: Environmental > Aquatic > Deep subsurface > Groundwater | place: USA... | reverse complement strand
TTATTTTCTTCAAGAAGATTAAAGATATTTAAAGTTCCTGCACTTCGAGCAGAAGCTTTGATGACGCCTTCATGCTCACTATCACTAAAGACAATTGCAGGCTTTTTAAATGTTTCAACAAGCTTGCTCGCGACAATACCAATAACACCTTCATGCCAGTGTGGTGCATAGACGATGCTAATTAAAGGCTCTTCGCCTCTAAAGCTATCGAGAACTTGTTCTTTAGCTTCTTCGAATACTTCTTTTTGAATATTTTTACGCTCATTATTGCAATTCACTAAGAGCTGATAGAACTCTCGAGATTTAGTATAGTCATCAGCGATAAGAAGATTAAGTGCCATTTCTGGATGGTCTAATCTTCCTTTTGAATTTATTAAAGGCCCAACGTTGAAAGATAATTTCTCTGAAGGAATAACAGCCTTAGCACGATCCTCTGGTCCAAAAAATGCTTTTAGGCCAGCATACTTTGTTTCTTTGATTAACTTCATTCCATGACGAACTAATTTCATATTCATCGGAGTAAGCTTAGCGAGATCACAAATTGTTCCAATTGCTACAAATTGTAAAAGGTCATATACAGAGTCAATCTCTCTTCCGTTTCGAAGAAGTATTTTTCTAACCTCAACACAAATAGCGAAAGCAACACCAACTCCAGCGAGTGTTGGCATATCTCCATCCTGAGGTTCATCTCTTCTGTTTGGATTAACAACAGCAACAGCATCAGGCATTGTTTCTCTGGCATCTTTATGATGATCTGTAATTATAAGATCAAGACCTTTTTCTTTTGCGTAGTCTGCTGTCTCTATATTACTAATTCCACAATCAACAGTGATTAAAAGCTTAATGCCTTTTTCAAGAGCATTATCAATAGAGCTATCATGAATACCATAGCCCTCGACGAAGCGGCTTGGTTGAATAAGATCAACTTCAATATTTAATTTCTGAAAGAAGTGATAGAACAGTGCACACGAAGTAGTCCCGTCAACGTCATAGTCCCCATAGATTCCAATTCTTTGATTATGATCAATAGCTTCAATAATTCTATTGGCGCACTTTTCAATATCTTTTAATTGACTAAAGTCGGGGAGGCTCTTGAGATCCCATGAGAGAAATTCGTTAATTTCATTAGGCCCAAAACCTTTCTTGTTAAAGAGTTTGGCGATGACGGGATGTAAACTTTGTTGCGTTGTTTGTTGTTGTTCCACATATTGAATGTAGCACAGAGAAATTGAATTGAACAATTAAGAGTTGTGATGTGATAAGTCGAAATGACTTACCACAGCACAGTTAGACCTCTAATCATGTCTTCATCGTGTAATTCTGATGCTCTAGAGAATAATTGAGTATACTCAGATGAGTTTTTAGCATGCACTTTTCCAAAATAATTCATTGGTAAAAATGGCTTGTGACAGCATTCACACTTTTCAATTTCTTTCTTCGATTCCATCAAATGTCCACATACATGACATTTTTTAATTAGCTTAGAACTTCCTTCTGTTGCCCCAATTGTAATCTTCATAATTTCCACCCTACCTCTTGTCTAGTGGCCTCCGTTCCTGGACTTCCTTGCTCTTTATCCTTAAGCAAAGCTACCATTGTTACCTGTCTCATCGACATTTTAATTTGAAGTTTTAGGAAAAAAAGGAAATTTATACCGGTGAAGAAGAGTCAAATATAGGCCAGCCTAGGGGGGGGAGCTGGCCTATTATTAATGATAAGACGATTTTTAAAACGTCTTAATTAAAAAGAGAAATAGAGCTAGAAGTCATCGGAGAGTATCCAGCAAGTTGATCTGTAAACATACTATTCGTTGTACTGTTTAACTGAAAATTATATCCAAGATTATTCATATTATAATCTTGAGGCATGATTGAATTCGAAGGTGCATACATCATTGATTGACCCTGAATGAATTGATCATGGAAGCTAAGTTGTTTACCTGTATTTAGGCCAAAGTAACTTTCAGGTCTAAAAGCTTTATTTGCATATGTCTGTTGACGATTTCCTTCTCCAAGTCTCATTGACTGAATTGTCGAAAGCATCGAAATTTCTTGGTTCGCAGCATTGTTATAGAACTGCCCCGAAACGTTTTGCATTCCATAAAGATCATTAACAACACTTCTTTGTTGTAGTTGTGCAACTATCATGGCTTGGAATTGAACTTGTTGCATTTGCTGTAACTGTTGTTGATCACGTTGTTCAGCTACCATCATTCGATAGAAATTAGCATAGAGGTCCATATATTCTGACTCTTTAAGGTCTGCTTTATCTCTTGCGACTTTCTTTGGTTCTTCTTTTTCTTTATCATCTTTGTCGTCTTTGTCTTTTTCGCTATCGTCGACAATTTTCTTCAAAGTATCAGCAATTTTCTGTTTGTCTTCAGTGAGAATACGAATTTTCTCTTCAAGACTTTCTTGCTTCTTAACCATACAAGTTAGTTTTGAATTCTCTGATTTAAGAGCTTCATTTTCTTCAAGTAGAGAGCTGATTTGATTTTTAAATTCTTCTGCTTTCGCTTCAACTTCTTGCAGTTTTGCAATTGATTCACGAAGCTTGCCAACTTCTTCTGTTTTAGCTTCAAGGGCCTTTGCAAGCTCTTCCGACTTTTTTAGAGCAGAAGATACATCTTCTTTATTAAGAGCTATTTCCTCGTTAAGTTTAACGATTTCTAGTTCCTTTTCTTTGACAACTTTCTCAAGTGCTTCTTTTTGCTTTTTGATTTCTTCAAGAGATAAGTCGACATCTTTTACTGTGTCAGTAAGGTCTTTCGTTGAATCTGAGATATTTATTTGAAACTCAGTAGTATCATCAAGTAAGAACTTAATTGGTCCATTTTGAAGCATATCCTCTTTGACAGAAGCAATTGATCTGCTTCCAGTTGTCATTGAATTAAGTTCATTTGCAACATATGCTGTTGATAGCATACAGAGCCCAAGTAGACCGATGTACATCTTTTTGTGTTTCATAAATACCCCCTAGTATTAGGAATATATAAAGCAAGATAGATGCCAAGAATTGGTAGGTAATTTCTTCAGTATTGTCTATTTTTTAAACAATTTATTACTTACTGACTAAAAAAAACACATGTTTTCTATGTTCTGTGTCAGTTTTTAGACTCTTTGATATCTTCTTTTTGAAGATGCTTAATATCAGACCTATTTGTGATACGTGTAAGTTACCAACTTCACGACATCGAGTAATTTCTTCTTAAATCTAAATAAAGGAGATTATATGAAGAAATTGATTTGTGGGTTACTAACGTTAGTATCATTCTCAGCATTAGCGACAGAAAATAATATGATGATGAGGATGCGTGCTATTAATGTAATGCCTGACGAGAAAGGAAGTCCAAGTATTGTTGGGGGTGATGTGAAATTGAATAATGTTTCAGTTCCTGAAGTAGACTTTACCTATTTCTTTTCAAAAAATATTGCTGCAGAACTAATTCTCGCAACTGCTACTCATAAAGCAAGTGCGTATAAAACGTCCTTGAATAATCTTGACCTTGGAGATGTCTCTCTCTTACCTCCAACGCTTCTTGTGCAGTATCATCATGAATTTGAAAGCTTCAAACCATACGTTGGAGCAGGAATAAACTATACAATATTTTATGGTGAATATACTGGAGTCGCTAAGAATGTTTCTTATGATAATAATGTTGGTTATGCTTTTCAAGTTGGTGGAGATTATCAAGTCGCAGAAAATCTCTTTATTAACTTCGATGTAAAAAAGCTATTTCTATCAACTGATGTAGAGGTTGAAACGTATTCTAATGGAAGTGTAAAAGCTAATGTTTATATTGATCCATATATTGTTGCTTTAGGGTTTGGTTTTAAATTCTAACGGCTCTTTGTGTGTAGAAAGGTCTTGAAATAAGGCCTTTCTAATTACTATATCATTAAGTAAGTTCATTTTATGACGATAAATCGATGAATTTAATTTATGAGGTAATATGATCTTTCTTTTTTATACGTCAAAATCAAAGAAGTTTTTTAATGACCAAATGATGCTCGAGCTTCTTGAAAAAAGTAGAGATTTAAATACATCAAAAGGACTGACTGGACTCTTGCTTTATAAGTCGAGTGTCTTTTTGCAGTACATTGAGGGACCAGAGAAGGAAGTGCTTGAGCTCTTTAAGAAAATTCAAAGTGATCCTAGGCATACCGATGTTAAGCTAATATCAAAAGGTAACTTAAGTGAAAATAAGCGAATATTTGATCACTGGTCAATGGCCTATAAGAAGAGTGACGAAATCGATTACAGTCTCTATGAAAATGCCTTTAAATTAATAGAGGGCGAGGTTGGCCCTAATGATATTATTGAATTAATGAAAAAGTTCTACTACATTTTATAAAGTGAGATGATCTCATCAAGAGTTGCAAAATCTCTTGCCTTAGCAATGGCAATAGCCTCAGACAAGTTTTTACAAAACAGAATGAGCTTATCGTCTGTATCGATTATTGCTCTTTTTGAAATTGCTTCAAGCCAAAGAGTAAGCATTGAAAAAATATTGATCTCTTTTATGTCACTTATATTTAGAATTTCTTGTGTCGATTTCCACATTTCCTTACATCCAAACTCGATGAAGGTTTCCTGAGTTAATTCTAGGGTTGGGCATTTGAGTATGACTTGATATTTTTCAAAAACTTCATATGCTTCAGTTGTCACCTTGTCGAGTGAAGCATCTCTATTGTGAATATTAAGATCAAAATATTTGATATCGATATCAAGATAGGTATTAATAATCTTATCTTTAATCTCTTGAGATAACTCTCTTGCTAACCCATCCCCATCAAGTTCAAGAATTGGACCTTTGACTTTTACTTTGTTCATTGTGGAGTACCAAATTTCTCTACTTTTTCTAAAAGAATACCAAATACTTTTTCACTATAAACAATATAGTCATTTGCACCAAGCTTAAAAATTTCGAGAACCTCTTCTTGATCTGCTTTCTTGTCTACAAATAAAATTTGAAGCTTGTCCTTCTTTCGTATATCCCGGACGAGGCCGATAAGCTCAAAAGCTGGCATGTCGCTCGAGTTACCAAGAACAATGATGGTGTTATAGTCCGGATCTTTCTCGATTTGAGATAGAGCTTGAAATCCACTATTAGAGAGTTCAATGGCGTAGCCTTGTAGTCTGAAGCGACTTGCTAGTGAATCGCGGCGCGACGCTTTTGAGTCAATGATCATGATTTTTGGCTTATTTTTATCTTTCATTAGGTACTTATCGGAGAGCTAAAAAAAATTGTAAGTCTTTAATGGTCGAGGTCAAAAATAATATTGACAGAATATATCGAAAAAAAATAATATTCATTCCACCAAAGTAGTCAGTTTTAAGCGCGAGTAGCACAGTTGGTAGTGCGCCACCTTGCCAAGGTGGAGGTCGCCAGTTCGAATCTGGTCTCGCGCTCCAATTTTCCGAGCTAGGTTTGATGGCAAAGACCTAACTTTCTTAAATCACTCAAGAACCATTACAGAAGGTTATTTGAGGGTTTCTTTCTACATATTTCTGCAATTTTCTGAATTTGGCTTGTCCGTGGCTTGCTTTTGGCTTGCTTGTTTTTACATTTTTTAAAGTGTTTAAATTTGTCTAGTTAAATGTGCAAGCCGCTGATTCTATTGAGTAAATCTTTTGAGAGTTGCATTGCTCACAATTGCTACCCAATAGAACACTTTGCTGAATAACTTGTAGAGATCAACAAAGAGTATCTGCAAGAAAATCTATTCAGCACGGGCCGCCAAACTTCTCAGGTTACACAAACCTAATCTCAAACTGTCTCCATTTAGTTTTCAAAATGTAACTTTTTAAAAACCAAAGGAGGCAATTTTATGGAGAGAAAAAAACCAAAAAGAGGAGGCAGACATAACATTCAGGTTTTCACTGATGACATTGTTGCCATTAGAAAAATGCGTATCTCAAGAAAGATTACTAGAGATGAAGCAGGCAAAGCGATTGGAGTTTCAGGAAAAACAATCGAGCGAATAGAAAACGGTCGCCGTAACATTTCAGACGAAAGGTTAAAACAACTAATTAGGCGCTATCGTTACACGCTTGAAGATTTTCGTAACATTATAGATGGAGCCTTGAAACTTCCCGACCTTCCAGCAAGGGCAATCTTCAGAACGAAACATACACCCCGAAAAGAAGGCCGAAAGTATCAAAAAATAATTTCAAAAGAAGCAAGGATTTTAAAATCGTTGCGAAAATTAAAAGGCCTTAGTCGTGTCGAAGCTGCAAAGCTTTGTGATCTTTCAAGAAGCGTAATTGACCATTGGGAAAACGGGAGGGTGAATCTTCCAAAATCGCGAATAAAAACAATTATCGAGTCTTGGGGATGCACGATGAATGACTTTAATTATCTTATGTCTCAACCAATTCTTAGAGATGAGACTATTGAAAAGTGTCAAAACAAACTCGAAAAATTGAGTATTGAACAACTAATGGCAGTCAATGCCCTACTTAACACATTTGCAGCTTGAAAAATAAGGAGAACGAAATGAAAGAAAATACAAAATCTAAAATTGAAAAGTCTTGTAACAAAGAAAAGTCTTCTACAATGAGAGTTAATACAAATATTTGTAACACTATTAGTAGTGAAGTTGATAAATTAAATAAACTCAAAAAAGGTAAAAGGAAAATTACTCCTTCAGATATTTTAGAAACTCTTTTGCCATTATTTAATGAGAATCATAAAAAGCAAATTCTGGCCCAAACAATCACAAGTGTAGATCGCCAAGATACCGCTTTTTTGAACTATAAAAAGAAACACAAGGAAATCACAAAGGCCGACTTTTTAGACCTGATTCAGTACGGAGAGATTCAAATAAACGACTACCTCCCAGAAGAGATGAAGCGACAAAAAAAGATCAATGATGTTAGAGATTTAGATGCAGCTTGACATATTAATCACTTTTGATTAATATAAGGGAGGTCAATATGATGAAACGAAATATTGAGTATTACATTACAAGTTCAGGAGAAAAGCCGTTCATTAAGTGGCTTGAAAAACTGGATAAAAAAACAAGGGCCATCGTCACAAACTATGTTTATAGACTTACTGATGGTGGAACTACAAAAAATCTCAAAGCGCTTAAAGATGGTGTGTATGAGGTAAAAATTTTTTATGGCCCAGGGTTGAGGGTTTATTTCGCCGAAGATGGAGAAAAAATCATTCTCCTCCTCTTAGGTGGCGACAAAAAATCTCAAAGCTCTGACATACAAAAAGCTAAAGAGTATTGGAGGAATTATGTCCAGAAGAAGTGAATCATTTGATAAGTATGTAGCAGAAGAAATGAAAGATTTAGATTATGCCAGAGAAACACTTGTCACTGCCATTGAGCATTTTGGTGAAAGTGTTGAAGATGCTCTTAGATACACCATTGAAAAAATGGGTATCAAAGAATTTTCTGAGCTATCAAATATTCCAGTTCAAAATGTATCTGCATTTATCAAAGGAAGAAGAAAACTAAAAGTAGAGACTTTAGACAAATATCTATCAGTCTTTAAATTGAAATCCAAGATTGTCGTCGTCAAGGATCAAGACGACGTTGCATAGCTCAAACAATAAGTCCACAAATCCCATTTCAAGATGAGTTTGTGGACTGTTCATTTTTAAAGACCACAAAGTAAACCTCAAGGCCACGCTCAGAAACAACGATCTTCTCAAAAACATTTCTCATAAGATCACGTTTTGTAGCGAGATTTACTTTTTCCCAGCCCTTCCAAAAAGTATCAAATAATTCCCTGTCAGATGAAAACTCAGGAATCACTTTTTTCAACGCTTTAATTTCATTAGTAGCTTCAGAAATTCTTCGTGCTATCGACTTTTTTAAGTCTAAGAGTTCACTGAGTTTATTTTCCAACACTTCTAAAGAAGCTTTATGCCTGACTCTTGTCAAAGATTCAGTAACTTGCTCAATTTCATTCTTTGTTTTTGAAAGATTTTGAGTAAGAGACTTTTTCGAGCTTTGAAGACGGTCAATTTTATCTTTGTGATATCCTGCTAGGCGGTTATATACGCCGGATAAGCAACCACTGTGTAGAATCGCTTCTTCCAGCCTTGATAAGACGGCATCGTTTGCCATTGGGGCGCTTACTCTCTGAATTTTGCACCGATGAACCTCATTACTCTGATTCACTTTTATCCCTTTTGTTTGTCTCTTCTTTAAGGCCTTCCATAACAATTCTGACAAATGTACTTTCGACAGAAAATTTGCGTAGACTTTCATCTTCACAATTTTCTACTGGAAATAAGGTCACTTTGAATAATTCTGGATCAGTAGGTTTGTATCTTGCTTTTTTCATATAGACTCACCTTTCTATTCTTTTAAAAATCCGTTTTCAAAAATTCTAACAATTTTTCTTAAAACAGTCATGTGCGATATATCAGGATAAGAAGCCAGTTTATGGCCTCTCATATCCGTTTAGAGTACACTCAGTATCATCTTGGATTCGGGATAATAAAGTTGTTATTTTTTAAAAAATCAATCAACTTTAAAGAGTCTCCAAAACTTAGATCAATTGAAAAATTATAGTCACCCGAATAGTTTTGTTTAATTTCAATGTTTTGAGTTCCTACATACTTATTTCTAGGTGATCTAGAATTCCAGTAGGCATCCTTTAGTTCATCCGAACAAGATTGGGCCAAGGCTTCAAGCTTGAGTAATTCTTCCATTTCATGTTTTTCACGATCAATTTTTTCTTTCTTATATGAAATAAAATCATCCCTGTATTCAAAAATTAATCTGTTCTTTATATCCTTTGCAATTTTATCAAGAGATTTAGTAAAAGAGCAGCCAATCGAATGAGAGTGCTTCCCTCTAAGCCCACTTACAGTAGTTTTATTGTTCCATGATGAACTAAAAAGTAGTTCTAATCCTGTGTCATTTACAAGAGAGCAATCACTTGCGGTATAGCCGAAAAAATATGGCTCAAGTTTCTTTACTAAATTTTGAATATTTGCTTTTTCCATTTTAATCTCCAATTAAAATAATTATTAAGTTTAAGGCCAAAGGCCCATGTTAAACATGGGCCTTTAAGGCGTAAGGTTTTCTATTACGAATTTTGTCACTACCGTATTTGGTTCTGATTTCATCAATTGAAGACGAACCTCTGAAGAATCTTTTCTTTTGATTTTCTGGGCGGAAATACCACATGTTTTTATTTTTGCTCCAAAGGAATTTTGCTTTCTTAAGTATTTCTTTGTTTGGTTTTGTATCTCCTGAAACCCAAACCCATGCGCCACAAACTTCAATACTAAGGCCTTGAAGGTTAATAACTTCCTTTAGTGCATTATTCAGAGCTTCACCGTAGTTGCTACGCACTTGAGTAGAATCAATATTAAGAGGGAACTTTTCGTTAGAGAGAGTTTCAAAAGCTTCATTTACTGCTTGCATTGTTTCTAATCCAGCAGAATTGATGTCTGGATGGTATGCTTTACAGGCTTTGCGGTACGCCTTTTTTACTATTTCAAAACTAATTTCGTCTTGAGTAATTGATAAAATGTTTAAAGCGTCGATTGTTCTCATAAATTTTCCTTTTGTTGAAGTTTAAAGGGCTTTTTTTCTTACCCCTTTCACCTCAAGCTGAAGGGGTAGAAAAAAGCTCAAATGAATGAGAACGGAAAAGCTAGGCTGGCCCTTTGGGGCTTTAGGAGTGACAAAAATCTTATTTTTGGCATGACTAAAGCGGACAGCCGATCAAGCTTTGTAGTGGGAATGAATGAAAACGGAAACAGAAGGAATTTGAGACAATAGCGTGATTTTTAGTAATCAGAGAATAGAAAAATTAAAAAAACCAATGCATATAAATCATCGTGGTTGTTAGTAAATTAAAAAATATAAAGGAATATTCGTTAACTTAAATGAAATTATCCTCTTAAGCCTCCAACATAATCACGAATTGTTTTATTTTGAGAGTGTTCAAATACGTCTGAACAAGTTCCAGATTCTAGAATTTTGCCACAGTCACCCGATTCGTCGTACCAAAAAGCGTAAACGTAATCACAGACTCTGCGGGCCTGAGCTAAGTTGTGAGTAACAATCAGAATTGTATAGCGGCCTTTTAATTCTTGAATCAACCCTTCAATTTTTTCAGTCGAAATTGGATCAAGGCTAGAACATGGCTCATCCATCAAAATAACCTCAGGTTCAAGGGCTATGGTTCTTGCAATACATAAACGCTGTTTTTGTCCTCCTGAGAGGTTATTGGCTGGAGATTTTAATTTGTCTTTAACTTCCTCCCAAAGGCCAACGTCTTTTAGGGCCTGTACTGCTCTGTCCTCAATATTTTCAAACCTGTGTTCTTTTAATGGTAATTCGATATTTGTGATTATACTTAATGGTAGTGGTGTTGGTTCTTGGAAAACAACACCTACATTTTTCCTCAAATCCATTAAGTTCACTCTTGAATCAAAAATATTTCTCCCCTTGAAGTAGATATCCCCATCTACTTTTGAGCTTGGATAAAGTTCTATCATTCTATTTAAGCAATGAATAAAACTACTTTTTCCACAGCCACTCGGCCCTATGATACCTGTGACACAGCCTCTATTGATCTTAAGAGAAATATCACTAAACGCTTTATGCTGATCATAGGACAAGCTTAAATTTTCAACATTAATGATGGGGGAAGATTCACAGCATTCTTCCTCCGGTAATCTATTTTTCCAAGGGTAATTTTTATCAATCACAGTGCAATCCTTTTTTTGTACCAACTTTTTAGCAACATATTTATAAGCGTGTTCGTCGCTAAGATTAAAACAATTAATACGAGAGATGTTTTATAAGCGTTAATGTCACCACCTGGGATATTCATCGTCAGATCGTAAATATGGACAGATAGTGCTCTACCTGAGTCAAATAAGGATTCTGGCATACGATCCACATAACCAGAGGTAAATATTAATGCTGCTGTTTCGGCCAAGGCCCGTCCAACACTCAGAACGATCCCTACAAATATGGCAGGCAATGCATAAGGAATAATTATCGATTTAATCATAGTAAACTGGCTCATTCCTAATGAAAAGGCAACAAACCTATAGTTATTGGGCACTGACCGAATTCCCTTCTCAACAGTAGTAATGAATAAAGGAAGGGCCATTATGGCCAAAGTTAGCCCCCCCGATAGAATGGAAAAGCCCATTCCAAAATACACAGAAAAGATAGCGTTTCCAAATAGGCCGAACACAATGGATGGAACAGCCGAAAGTATTTCAATTGATTTACGAATAATTGCAATACTTTTGCTATTATTTTCTGCAAATTCCGCAAGAAAAAGAGCAGAAGTTAAGCCAACAGGAATGACGACTAAAAGACTAACTGCCAATATAAGAAGGGTTGAAATTATTATGGGATATATTCCGCCTTTTCTTCCTCCCGAAAATGGCGAATCCAGCAAGAAACTTAATGAAAAGTTTTTTACTGAGACGAGTATGATATCTCCTAAGATATAAAATAGGATAGCTATTAAAGCTATTCCAATTATCCATGAGATAGCTTTTGTTAGTCCTTCCATGCAAACCTTTTTTTAAGAGTATCTGAAAGCAAAAGGAGAAATCCAATCATAATAAGAAGTATAAGACCTGATAGAAACAAAGCTGATCGATGAGTTCCCATGGCGTAGGCCATTTCAAGAGCAATATTTGCAGTCAAAGTTCTAACTGGCTCAAATACACTTGATGGGATTTTTACAATATTTCCACAGACCATAAGAACGGCCATCGTTTCGCCAATAGCTCTTCCTGTTGATAATATTGTTGCACCTAAAATCTGTCCCTTTAAACTAGGAAGTAATACGAACCAAATATAGGTACTTTTTTTTAGGCCTAAAGACTCTGAGACTTTGAAATGATTTTTTGAGGCCATTTCAAAACTTGATATTAGGCTTAGTGTAACAATAGGAAAAATCATTAATGCCAATACAAGTATACCAGCAAGAACACTCTGTCCCGGTGGTTGAAACTCATTAATAATCGGAACTAGTTTCATGAGCCCCCAAAATCCAAAGACAACAGATGGGATTCCCGTATATAATTCAATCGCTCGTCTATAAAATACTTTAATTTTTGGTGGACAATAAAAATTAGCAAATAATGATGAAATTATCCCCAGAGGAAGGGCCAAAATTACCGAACCAAATGTTACGATGAGAGTCCCAACTAACATAGGCATCATGTTGAACTGCCCTTCAGAAGGGAACCAAGATTTATCAAAAATGAAAGCGGTGCTATGCCCGCTTAAAGCAACAATACTTTCCTTACCAATAAAAAGGAAAATAAGAAATACGGCCAAAAAAGAAAAGTAGCCATTTATCTTTAGAAAAACATTTAAATATAAATCCTGTCTACTTCTTGTTAATTGGAACAAAGTAGTGATCCTTGATTGTCTGACTTGCTTCTTTTGACAGAACATACTTGATGAATTTGTCAGCTAGTCCTTTTGGTACTTCTCTTGTCACAAGGTTTAATTCTCTCATGAGAGGATATGTGCCGTTTTCTACATTTTGCACTTTTGCATCAACACCTTTAAATTTTAACAATTTTAAGGGAACTCCAACAGATGCATTGTATTCAGCGGCTCCAATAGAAACATAAGCTATGGCATTAGGGTTTTTGCTTACCGTTTTTATACCCTGCTCATTGTCTCCGATGATTATATCAGGCTTGATTTGCGAATTCTTAAGTTTAAAAAACTTTAAAAATAGCTCTAAGGTTGATCGTCCTTCGGCCTTATTAACAACAACGATCTTTTTATCTTCGCCGTTGACTGTTTTCCAATTGGTTATTTTTTTGACGTAGATTTGCTTGATTTGGTCTTCAGTCAATTCCGTGACAGGATTAGATTTATGAACAATAATGGCCAGTCCATCCTTTGCCAGAGTAAAGTGTTTTAAGTCATTTTCATTTTTCTTTAGTGCACGAGAAACCATTCCTATTTGAGCCAATCCCTTTCTCGCATCCAAGATACCCCTTGAAGAACCTCCAGTTTGAACATCAATACGGACCTTGCTGTGCTTGCCTTCATATATTTTTGCCAAGTCCGAAATCACAGGAGCAATTGTTGATGAACCAGTGATGATGACTTTTTCACCAGCATAAGCTGTAAAACCCCATGTGATTAAAATAGCCAATATAAATCGCACAATGAGCCTCCTTATCTTGATTAGACCTTGTTTAGTGCGAATTAGTGCTGAAATCTTACATTTTTTGGACTAATTATTAAACGACTTAAGTACTTAAAATTACAGACTTTCAAGAGTGATTATAATTATACACCCAATTAACAATACTTGCCTTATATTCCAACAAAGATTGACTTGAAGGAATTGTAGCTAGCAATGATAAAATATCTTTTTTTGTATCAATATCTCAAATCGGCTCAAACTCTGTAATTGAGCCGATTTCTCAAAGTTAATTTTTCTAATGAGTTCAAGTGCTGTTGCAATGTAGTGATCATTATTTTTAACTTTAAATAAGTGTCACGAGAAAACAATTATAATTTATTTAATATTTCTTCTGGAAACTCTTCAGTTATTATATGTTTTGCATTCTCAAGAACCAAAATGTCTTCTTCATTTGTATTAAAAAACTCTTGAATTTGATTTAACTGTATTTCACTATCCAAAAATTTGTCATTCTTGCCCCAGATTATTTTTGTTGGAACAGATTTAAATGAATAAGCATTATTTTGTAACATATCTAAATTTTCTATAATATCATTTACAGAAAAATATAAGCACCGATATGTGTTAGCACCACCTTCCTTTAAGGGCATAACATATCCTTCAATCATTTTTTTTGTAGCAATACCTTTGTCTTGAACCATAGACTTTATAGCAATAGTAAAGAATGGTTTAACCATTAGCTTAGTGGTCATCAAACTCGTGGCTCCACGAGTAAAAATATTTAACCCGGGGGAGAACCCTGATTTAAATAAAAAAGTATCTAGAACTATTAATTCATTTATTTGAAATCTGGAATCCTTCATCATTGCCCAAGTTATAGGCCCGCCAAAATCATGAACTAAATGCTTCCAGTTATCTAATTTTAATTTATCAGATAAAAGAGTTAGAATAACTTCTGCTTGATTATAAATACTTAGTTTTTTCTCATCTTTAACTTTTTCACTTTGCCCCATCCCAAGTAAGTCTGGAGCAATAACCCTGTAACCTTTTTTTACAAGACCAGGGATAATTTTTCTAAACATCCAAGAATTAGTTGGAATTCCATGCATAAGAACAATCGGTTCTCCCTCTCCTTCATCAATATAAGCCAGTGTATTGCCGTTAATAACAGTCGTTTTCATTTCTTTAATATGATCTGAATAAGTATTTATATTTTCGTAACTAGCATTTGCATTATATAAAAAACTGCTACAAAAAAAGAATAATAAAAATTTCATAAGTTCCCCGCATATTTGTTTACATATAAACAACTTAACATAAATTGATAGATAACATCCTTATAACGTTTGATTGTGAATTTTTTACTTGTCTTAATACTTAGTAAATACTGTTGATTAAGGATTAAAATTATTCGATAACCAATTGATTATGCCTATCTGTGAATGCAGTAAATCCTTGTTTGATGGCACTGATTTTAGCATGAGCTGAATATTTTCTTTTATATCAATATCCCAAATAGGTTCAAGCTCTCTAATTGATCCGATACTTTGTAATTCATTTTTCAACTGAGTACAGGTGGTATTGGTACTATATCGAACTTTTTTCCAAATCGGCTTTGGAAGATCAATTGAGCCACCAAACAGATAGAATCCACCATCATAGGCAGGTCCCAAAACAAAATCAGTGCCTGAAATTAAGCTTTCAAATGTCTCAAAAAAATGATCCTTATGAATTAAGGGACTATCTGCTCCTATCAAAACAACAAAACGATGGCGTTTTTTTAAAGTGTTGTAAACTTGAAAGAGTCGGTCTCCCAAGTCTCCATCACCTTGCCAAATTTTTTCAAACCCAGACCAAAGTTCAGAGGTCAGCCCTTGTTCTTCAGCAATGGCCCAATATGGGCATAAATTTGAAAACTGTTCTTGTACGGTTAAAACTACTTCTTCTGTTGCTTTAACTGAATGATGGTAAAACTCATCAGAAAAGGCTCTATCAGTTGATTCAGCCAGACGTGTTTTGATTGGAGAAAGCTTTGGCGTTTTTACAAACACTGCAATAGCAAAATCTTGCATAAGTTCAGACTTATTCAATCGTAAAAAGTTTATCGCTATCTCTTAGCATATACAGAGCAACAATACTTGATAACATTGGCCAAGCTGCGAAAAATAAAATATTTGCTCCTTCCCAAGGATTGAAATACTGAGAATATGAACTAAGAGTTGAAATACCGTGAAGCAGTAATATCGCTCCGTAGGTAAACTTCTTTTTAAAACCTATCACAAACCCAATGACGAAAATAGCTTGGATCACACCAACGAGATAAGCAAATCCAGTGGACAGCGCTGGCATCATATAAAATTTTTGAAAAACAGCGGAAGTGTGTTCAGGTCTTACAAATTTATCTAATGTCCAAATAAACATGACGATAAATACTCCCAAGCGCAATATGAATAAAGGCCCCTTCAATTTTTCTTCGAGCATAGCGATCTCCTTTTGTTATTATCATAATTTCAAATAGTTATAATTAAAAGCATTAAAGGGATGTAATTTGACTTAATTGTAACTTAAACCGTTTTTCCGATGGCGAAAGATTATTTCTTCGATAGCTTAAAGCATAATTAAAGTTGGAGGATCAATTGGAAGCTCAATTAAATGAAAATAAACTAGAAAAACTTTTTAATAAAATCAAACTAAAAAGAAATGAAGTTGCATCTATTCACCAAGAATTCTCCTCGTTTCCTGAAGGAATAGAAGCTCATTTTGACTTCTATGAGAAAATCATTTTAGCCGAAGGCCTTCCCTTAAGCCGCTCAGAAAGAGAGTATCTGGCAGTTTTAAGTAGCGAAGAGAACTCTTGTCAGTATTGCATTGAGCACCACAAAGAGGCTTTAATCAAATATGATCTTAATCTAGAGGAAAGAAGAATTTCTTTTTATAAGCATTTAGTTGCAATTCTTTCTAAAGAGCCTTGGAAAAGTACGACTTTAAAAAGCAGAGCTTTGGAAGTCGGGTTAAATGAGGCTGAATATTCCCACGCTGTAATGGTGATTGGATATTTTAACATGGCCAACAGACTCGTCTTTGGCCTCGACATCCAATTAGAAGATGATTTCAAAGAGACTTGCCAATAATCATGTATAAGTGTGACTTAAATCGACCGGCAGTAATAATACCTCTTCTAAATGAGGCTCGTGCCTTTCCACTTGTATTTGAGAAGTTGCCAAGTAATTGGAAGGGGCAGGTCATTGCAGTAGATAACGGTAGTAGCGATGGGACATGGGAATGGCTCAAGGACAATTGTATCAACGTCATTCGCGAAAATCGTAAAGGATATGGAGCGGCTTGTTTTACAGGTGTAGAAACAGCAAAAATGTTAGGCTTTAAAACCATCATTTTTATGGACGGTGATGGAAGCGATTCTGGAGATTCTCTCGATATTATTGAAAATCAACTTAATCATAATCCAAATCATTTTATCTTAACGAGACGTAATCCTCACTCTGGGCCTTGGCATGCGATATTTGGAACACAACTTTTGTTAATAACTGTGTGGATTTTGTGGAAAACTCGTTTTCTTGATATGGGGCCAATGAGAGGAATGAGCATCAAGTTATTCGACCAAATAGGAATGACTGATAAGGCCTATGGTTGGACTCTTGAAATGCAAATTAGGATACTACAACTTAAACTTCCATTTCTAGAAATTGCTGTAAAGTCATTTCCTAGAGTCGCAGGAAAATCTAAAATATCAGGGACTCTATGGGGAAGTTTTCAAGCGACTAAGTGTTTAGTTACATACATTTTAAAATTAAAAGCAGGAGAAGTATTTAAAAGAAAATCAAAAATACTCATTAAGGAAACAAATTGATAGGTATTATTTATGAAATCAATAATTATTTTTATATTCATGATTTTATTAACAACAAATTTAGCCATTGCTAGTGGCAATTATAAGCAACAGGCTCGACAATCTACTCCTGTCACCCATAATCCTTATGAAAAATCAGAAAAATCGCTCAAGAGTTATATCTATGATTTAAAAAGAAAAAATGTTTCGATCCATGATATTTCCCTAGAAGGTAAGTTGTTTAAAATTAAAGGTTACTATAGCAATAGTTTAGACTTCGACAAATTTGTTGATAAACTAAAGGGTAACGGCGAAGTTGATCGAAAAATTGAAGTGGAAAAGAAAAAGGAAGGTTACTCTGGATCGACTTCATACAAATTTGAAATCAAAGGTACTAACATCTGGAAATAATGGTGCTTTCAAGTAGCACCTTGCTTCGTTCTTAATTGAGCATTAAGTCAAATTTTAAAGGTCATTTCTCCTTCAAAATAGTAAATAAGGTTTAACGAAATCTATTATTAACAAGGAGAATATGATGAACACACTTTCAAAATTATCAGTATCTGCTTTTTTAATGCTATTTGTAGCATTAACAAGCTTTAGTGCTCAAGCACGAAACATTTCTGAGTGGAACCTTGCCCAGGACAACCTTGCCATTCAAGGTTATGACCCCGTTGCTTACTTTCCAGAAGGTGGAGGACAAGCAACACTAGGTGATGAGACTTTAGAAATTGAACATGAAGGAGTCCTTTACAGATTTGCTAATCAAGACAACCTGAACTTTTTTCTTTCAAACCCTGATAAGTATGAGCCTGCTTATGGTGGCTGGTGTGCAACTGCAATGGGTATGGGACAGAAGATAGTCATTGTCCCTGAAAGATTTATAGTTAGAGGCGATCGCTTATTTCTCTTCTCTTTCCTAAATGGAAACGACGCTAAAGCAATGTGGGAACAAAACCCGGCAGGACTTGAACGAAGAGCTGATTTCAACTGGAAAAAAGTCAGCGGTGAAGACCCAAGAGGAAAGCAGTAATTTTCACTTTTGGAAAAAAAGAGGGAGATTTAGCTCCCTCTTTTAATATGAGGAATTTGGGATGAATGTTAAATCAATTATTTTGTTAATTATCTCAGCAATACTCTTTTCTTCATGTGAGTTTCTTGACAATGACATGGAAGAAAAATTTTCTTTTGAAGACCCGCTATTTTTAGGGATTAACGAAGTTCTTGTTTCTTGTAATGGATCAAGAATAGCAAACCAAGATGTTTGGACAAATGAATTTGATGGGCTTTTGAATGACTACCGAATCAATGGGCATAAACTAAACTATTCAAACTTGGCCAGAAGTGGTCGGGAAAGGCTTTGTGGCCTAGTTAAATTTTTAGAAATTAAACCAGCTTCATTTGAGTCTTATTCTAACAATGAAAAATTAGCAATCTGGATTAATACATATCATCTGATGATGGTTAACCTTATTGCCGAAGGTTATGGCCAAGTAAATGAGCCTGGGAAGCCTCAGAAACCTGAATTTCGCTCGCCTCTTAACATCGGTAACAAGGGCCTAAAAGTATTTGAAGAATTTAAATGGTTAGTCTTTGGTGCTTATAGGTCTCTCGATCAAGTCGAAGAAGAAATTGATAAACTTGTAGGATTTAAATCAAAAGTTTCTCTCTACCGTGGAATGGTAGGTTTTGGACCTTTACCCGAACAAGCTTTAATCGCATCAAATGTCCACGAATACCTAAATGAAGGTCTTTATAAAATAGTAAATGAGAGCATTTTTTACGATGACTTAAGCTCGCCTCCGACGGCCTTCGTACCCGGTAGTCTTGAACTATATATGAATGATCTTAGTGCAAAAGAAGCCTCCCTTAGAAAAATTCTAGCAGAGAACTTGGATCAGACAGTTTGGGGAGCTGTACTTAGTGGTAATGACCTTTTAATTAAAGAAGAGGGGCAATACAAGTGGGCGTTAAGCTTTGATCCTATTAACTGGCAACTTGCGGAGTAAAAATGTTCCGTTACAGTCTGCTGCTCATGAGCGTCTTTTTTTATTCCATCCATGCAGAATCATACCATGACCTCAAGATGGATTTCTATTATGGGTATGCGACTAGCGATAACTTGGCCCAAAATAAAATTGAAAAAATAAATGGAAATTTTTCTAATATTGAGACCAACGTTATAGGAAAAACTCTACTTCATAATCGCCACTACCTCTTGTATCGAGGCGGATTTAAAACCAAACGACACACAAGTGACCTACATGCAGATAATTTCGATGAGAATCTTGGCACGATTGAGTTGGGAAACCAGATACGAGTTGGAAAAAGTCATATTCTTGGACTTCAAGCGCACTATCTCAATTTTTCTGGAAGAACGATAGACTTTCAAACAAATTCTACAGAAGGGAGAGACAGTCAATTTGGGGAAATTGGCTCCGCCTTAATATGGCAAAACTCAGCTATGTTATTTGGTCAATATCTAGACTTTACTTTAAAAACCTTTTATCTTGAACGAGATTTTAAAACTCTGGCTAATGACGAAAATGGAAATCTCTTTGAAGATGACTACTCCGCAAAAGGAATTCAACTGAAGAATGAATTTCAACTTACAAATAGGCTGTTAATACAGATTACACCTGAGTACAAAATAAAAACCTATAGTGACAGACGGTCTCGATTTACCGAAGGAACATTAGATAACTCTAAAAGAAATCCTTTTCAAGAATTAGCCATCTGGTCCCTCACAAATAGGATAGAATATGTTTCAGATTTTGCCAAAATATTTGCTCTACATAATTTCGTCTTCCAAGATGATAAGGCGTTCGGTGC